>WNGF01000155.1_pt1 | contig 92228 bp, 85 predicted proteins | sample 5400641 | NCBI WGS metagenome assembly WNGF01 (sample SAMN13153371, study PRJNA577476) | soil metagenome | isolation source: 80 cm soil or saprolite under grassland replicate 2 | place: USA:California | collected 2016-06-15 | reverse complement strand
CGGGTTGAGCACCGCGGTGCCGACCCCGACCTCCCGGGCCAGGGTCTCGGCCACCTTCGGCGACACCAGCTCCTCGGTGAAGATCGTGGTCACCCCCTCCCGCCGCACGAGCGCGGCCAGCTCGGCCAGCCGGTCGGGGCTGGGCTCTGCGTCGGGAGCCAGGCCCGCGATGGGCTCCTGCCGCAGCCCGTACGTGGCGGCCAGGTAGCCGAACGCCGCGTGGGAAGTCACGATGAGGTCCCGCTCGCAGCCGGTGAGCCCGTCCCGGTACTCCCGGTCGAGCTTGCCGAGCTCCGCGTCGAAGGACCTCGCGTTGGCCTCGAACGTGGAGGCGTCGTCCGGCCGGGCCTCGGCGAACGTCTTCTCCACCCGCTGGACGACCTGCCGGTACAGGACCGGGTCGAGCCACACGTGCGGGTCGTCGACCGAACCCGTCTGGCCCTCCTCCGGGACCCCCGGCTCGAGTGGCATGCCCTCCAGGAGGTCCACGGTCGTGCCCCGGGCGTCGGACACCGCGTCCTCGACCGCCGGCGCGAACCCGTGACCCAGGTACAGGACCACGTCGGCCTCCTGGATCGCGGCGATGCGGCTGGGGGTGAGCTCGAGGTCGTGCGGCTCCACGCCGGGCGGGGTGAGGTTCTGCACGTCCACGAGGTCACCGCCCACCCTGGTGGCGGCCTCGGCGAGCGGGGAGAACCCGGCCACGACTTTCAGCTTCCCGCCGCCGCCGCCCGAGCCCCCCGGGGAACACGCACCGGTGACGATCGCCGTCAGGGCGAGGACGGACACGAGCAGACGACGCAAGGTTCCTCCTCTCTTCGGATCGGCCTCGTCGGATTCGGCCGGCGCCCCGGATGGGCTCACCAGACCGGCAAGAATGGAAACGATTCTTATTCCGAAAGAGAACGTACCAGCGGACGGGCGCCGGGTCAACCCGAACGGCTCCCGGGATGCTCCCTACTCCACCGCGTACGGGACGCTCGTGAGCACCACCCGGGGTTCGAACAGCAGCAGCCGCTTCACGAACAGCGGCGTCTGGTTGTGCAGCAGGAGGTGACGCCACTTCTTCACGACGATCTCGGGCATCACCACCGTGGCCACCGTGTCCTCGCGGGCCGTGTACCGCCGGACCTCCTCGAGCATCGGGGCCCGGAGGTCGCGGAACGGGGCCTCCACCACGTCGAGCGGAATGCCGTAGCCCCGGGCCCCCCACTCCTCCTGGATGGCCGGAGCGTCCTTCGGTTCGAACGCGAAGAACACGGCCCGGGTCTCGGTGGCCGCGAGCGACCGGGCGTAGTTCACCGCTCTCGTCACACCGTCGTGCACCGCCGAGACGAAGACCATGGCCACCGTCCGGGTGGGGATGAGGGCCCGGCCGTCCACCCCCAGCGGGAGCCCGCCCTCCAGCTGGACCGGGACGTCGGTGACCACCACCCGCGGTTCGCGCAGGAGCCCTCCCTTCAGCCGGATGAGGTCCCGCCGGCCCAACAGGTACCCGATGCCCGGCCTGTCGACGAGCTCCGGGACCACCACCGTGACGAAGTCGAACTCCGCCCGGGGGATCGTCCGGATGTAGGCCTTCAGCCGGTCGAACTGGTCTCCGGGCCCGGGCGGGAGGGGTTCGAGGTCGGGGCCGCTGGCCCGCGACAGGGCGGTCCACTTCCGCCGGAGCTCGGGGTCGGGCTTCCCCCGGGGGTACTCCACGGCCCGGACGTCGGCGGGGCGGAAGGACCGGATCCATCCCAGGGCCTCGGCCACGGCCGGACCGGCGTCGGGGACCAGCAGCACCACGTGGTTCGAGACCTCCGTGCCGACCGGCAACGACATCCGCCGGAGCTGGCGGCCGATCGCCGTGTAGTGCCGGTTGATCATCAGCAGGTTGAACACGATGACCACCATGCCGGCCATGGCGATCCACGCGCCGTGGACGAACTTGGTGGTCACCGTGACCGCCAAGACCAGGGCGGTACACACCCCTCCCACGGCGTTGATGACGATCGACGTGCGCCACCCTCGCTGGGCCTCGGACCCTCGCCGGCGCTCCTTCAGCCAGTGCTGGACCATCCCCACCTGCGACAGGGTGAACGCCGTGAACACCCCGACGATGTACAGCTGGATGAGCTTGTCGAGGTTCGCGTCGAACGCCACGATCAGCGCGATGGAGACGAGGGAGAGCACGACGATCCCGTTGGAGTAGACGAGCCGGTCGCCGATGTTCCGGAACTGCCGGGGGAGGAAGGAATCCTGGGCCAGGATGGCCGACAGGCGGGGGAACCCCTGGTAGGACGTGTTCGCCGCCAGGACCAGGATCAGGGTCGTGAACAGCTGGACCAGGAAGAACCCCGGCCCCCCGTTGAACACGGCCTCGGCGATCTGAGCCACCACCGACCTCGTCTCGTTCACCGTGGGGTGCATGCGCGAAGCCAGGTAGGAGACCCCCACGAACATCGTGACCGAGATCGAGCCCATCACGATCATGGTCCGCTGGGCGTTCTTTCCCTGAGGGCGCCGGAAGATCGGGACCGCGTTCGAGATGGCCTCCACGCCGGTGAGCGCGGTGGCCCCCGACGAGAACGCGTGGAGGATCACGAACAGGCCGATCGGCCCGGCCGTCCTGGCCAGCCCGGCGAGGGGCTCGATCGGCGCGGTCTGGGGGCACGCCCCGGTCGTGCATCGCAACAGCCCCACCGCGAGCATGGCCATGATCGACACGACGAACAGGTACGTGGGGGCGGCGAAGGTCAGGCCGGCCTCCCGGACCCCCCGGAGGTTGGCCAGGGTGAGCAGGATGACGAATGCGATGGACATCTCCACCCGGAGACCGGCCAGCGAAGGGGAGAACGACACGATGGCCACCACGCCGCCCACGACGGAGACGGCCACGGTCATGACGTAGTCCACGAGGAGCGCGGCGGCGCCGATCAGCGCGGGGAGCGTTCCCAGATTGTCCTTGGCCACGACGTACGCGCCGCCGCCCGACGGATACCCCTTCACCACCTGGACGTACGAGGCGATGACGATCACCAGCAGGATGGCGATGGCGGTCGCGATGGGCATGACCTTGCCGATGGAGCCGGCGCTCGCCGCCATCAACACGAGCATGATCTGCTCGGTGGCATACGCCACGGACGAGAGCGGATCCGAGGACAGGATGGGCAGCGCCAGGATCTTGGGAAGGGTGGTGTGGGCCAGCTGCCACGAGGGGCGCGTCCGACCGACCAGGATGGTCTTGATGATGGCCCCGGGCGACCGCCCAGGCTTCCGGGTCACGGTGGACACGAAGGGCGATTCTAGTCGGCCGGTCGCTCCTGGCGACCAAGCACGGACCCTGGCAGTAGGCTGTTGGGTCTCATGAAGGTGCTGATCATGGGTTGCGGCCGGGTCGGGGCGGAGCTCACCGTGCAGCTGGCCAAGGCCGGACACGAGGTCTCGATCATCGACAAGCGCCGGGAGGCGTTCGAGCGCCTGCCGCCGGGGTTCGACGCGAAGACGTACGTGGGCATCGGGTTCGACCGGGAAGACCTCGAGGAGGCCGGGATCAAGGACGCCGACGCGTTCATCGCGGTGTCCTCGGGCGACAACTCGAACATCCTGTCGGCCCGGGTGGCGCGGGAGTACTACCACGTGCCCATGGTCATCGCCCGGATCTACGACCCCCGGCGGGCCGAGATCTACGAGCGGCTGAACATCCCCACGGTCGCCAGCGTCAAGTGGGCGGCGAAGCAGGTCATGCTGATGCTGTTCCACAGCCGGGAGGAGATCAAGGAGTCGCTGGGTGGGGGCGACCTGTTCCGGATGCGCGTGGTCGTGCCGAGCCACCTGGTGGGCAAGCCGGTGTCGGCGCTCGGCGCGGACAAGCAGGTCATCGTGGGAGGCGTGGAGCGGGGCGGCCAGGGGTTCATCCCGGACGCCGGGAGCACGTTCCAGGAGGGCGACGTGGCCCACGTCATCGTGCACCGCGACGCCATGGACGTCCTCGACGACCTGCTGACCCCGCTGGCGGAGGAGTGAGCGCGTGAGGGTGATCATCGCGGGCGGCGGGGCGGTGGGGCGGCACCTCGCGGCCGACCTCAAGGAGCACGGGCACGAGATCACGCTGATCGAACAGGAGCCCCGGACCGCCGGGAAGATCGAGAACACGGCGCCCGGGGTGGAGGTGGTCCTGGGCGACGCGTGCGAGCTGTGGGTCCTGGAGAAGGCCCGCGTGGGCGAGACCGACGTGGTGGTCGCCGCCACCGGCGACGACGAGGACAACCTGGTGATCTCGCTGCTGTCGAAGCAGGAGTTCGGGGTCCCCCGGGTCCTGGCCCGAGTCAACCATCCGAAGAACGAGTGGATGTTCACCGACCAGTGGGGCGTGGACGACTCCGTGTCGCCTCCCCACATCCTGACCTCCCTGGTGGAGGAGGCCGTCTCCGTGGGCGACCTGGTCCGCCTGCTCCGCCTGCAGAAGGGGCAGGTCGCTCTGGTCGAGATGAAGCTCCCCGAGAACGCTCCGAACGCCGGGCGCCCCCTCTATGAGCTCCGGCTCCCGCCGGACTCCGCCATCGTGGCGATCATCCGCGAGGGCCACGTGGTGATCCCCGTGCCCGAGACCGTGCTGGCCGTCGGCGACGAGCTCCTGGCCCTGGCCTCTCCCGACGCGGAGGAAGAGTTCCGCCACGCCGTGGTGGTGTCCGCGCCGCACCCCGAGTAGCTGGGCTCGAGCCGCGGCCTTGCCGTTCGTTCACCGGTTCCGCTCATCCCGGCTCGAGGTGTGCGCCGAGGTCATCTGGTGGATGGCCTTGGTCAGGTCGAGGATGCGGTTCGTCAGGTCCAGCAGCTGTTCGTTCTGCCGCTCCTCCACCTGGACCACCTGCCATCCGTGGTCGGCCAGGGCCTCCCGTTTCTCGTCCGCCCGGTTCTGGCTGATCATCACGAACGTCGACAGGAAGATGGCCTCCAGCGACACGATCATCGTGAGCAGGCCGAACGGATAGTCCTCCACCCCCAGGACGATCCACGCCGTGAACCAGACGATGTGGAGGTAGACGAAGTACATCGATCCCGCGAAGCGGGTGATGCGGTCGGCGATCCGGTTCTGGACCGCCTGGGCGCGGCGCTCGGCGTGCTCCAGGAGCGCAGGGTGGGTGGGCGAGCCGGCCACTCGGATGCTCATGTCCCTCCTCCTCGATCGGTCGGCCCGGCCGGGTGGTTCCGGTAGGCTCGCGGACCAGTGTCGCGGACCGTGGACGCGGACGTGTGCATCGTCGGGGCCGGGATCGCCGGCCTGTTCGCCGCGGTCTCGCTGCCGGAGGGGACCCGAGCGGTGGTGCTGGACAAGGGCACCCTGGGCGAGGGGTCCAGCCCGCTGGCGCAGGGGGGGATGGCGGCCGCCGTGGGCCCGTCGGACTCGCCGGAGCGCCACCTGGCCGACACCGTGGCCGCCGGCGCTGGGCTGGTGGACGGCCGGGCCGCCGGGGTCCTGAGCCGGGAGGCCCCGGACCGAGTCCGGGAGCTGGCCGAGCTGGGGTGCCGGTTCGACCGCAACCCCGACGGGTCGCTGCACCTGGCCCGGGAGGGCGGACAGTCGGTGGCCCGGTCCGTGCACACTGCGGATGCGAGCGGCGGCGAGATCGGCCGGGCGATCCGCGTCGCGGCCGGCCCGCGGGTGGAACGGGTGGAGGCCTACGCGGTGGACCTCGCGACGGCTCCGGACGGCCGGTGCGTCGGCGTGTGGGCGTTGGACCGCGACCACGGGTGGGTCCTGGTCAGGGCGGCCGCCACCATGCTCGCCTCCGGGGGAGCCGGCGCGCTGTTCGCCTCCACCACGAACCCGCCGGCGGCCACCGGCGACGCCCTGGCCCTGGCCGCCCGGTCCGGGGCACGGCTGGCGGATCTCGAGTTCGTACAGTTCCACCCCACCGCGCTGGCGGTGCCGGAATCGCCCCGGCCGCTGCTCACCGAGGCCCTCCGGGGAGCCGGCGCCCAGCTCGTGGACCGGGAGGGACACCGGTTCATGGTGGACCGGCACCCCGACGCCGAGCTCGCCCCCCGGCACGTGGTGACCGCCGCCATCCTGGCCGCCGGCGAGGCGTTCCTGGACTGCCGTTCGATCGGCGCGGAGGAGCTGGAACGGCACTTCCCCACGGTGGTGGCGTCGTGCCGGGCCAGGGGGTACGACCCCGTCACGGACCTCCTCCCGGTGGCGCCGGCGGCCCACTACCTGATCGGAGGGGTGGCCACGGACCTCGAGGGGCGGACCACGGTCCCCGGCCTGTACGCGGCCGGAGAATGCGCGGCCACCGGCGTTCACGGGGCCAACCGGATGGCCGGGAACTCGCTCTCGGAGGCCGTGGTGTTCGGACGGCGGGCCGCGCTGGCCATCGCGGGGACGCGCGCTCCCCCCGCGGCCGATCCCGAGTGGGAGGCCCCGGCCGGTGGGGCGAGCCCGGCGGCGGAGGTGGACCTGGGCGCGCTCCACCGCGCGGTGGCGGACGCCGTGACGGCGGGCGCCGGTCCCGTCCGCTCCGCCGCGGAAGGGACCAGGGCGACGGCCCGCCTCCGGGCCCTGCTGGAGCAGTCAGCGGGGAACGGGCGGGTGGCCGTCGAGGCCCGGGCCATGGTGCACGCGGGGATCCTCCTGGTGCGGGCCGCCGTGGCCAGGCCGGAGTCGCGGGGCGTCCACGTCCGTTCGGACCACCCGTCGGCGGACCCGGCCCTCGACGGCGTGCACCTGTCGGTGGGCGACCTCACCTGAGCTCGAGGATCCCCAGGCGGTCCCTGAGGGATCAGGCGAACTCGAAGACCGGGTTCACCATCTTGCGGACCCCGGAGCCCTGGACCAGGACCCCGTCCACGACCATGCGGGTCCCCAGGAACATGCCCGGGATGGCCCGGCGTCCGGTCCACATCGCCACGATCTCTCCGGTCCCGTCGGTGATCACGGCTTCCAGCGAGTCGCCCGTCTGCCCGGGGACCACCGAGATCCTGTTCACCACTCCCGCGAGGCGGACCCTGGAGCGGGTCGGGGCCTCGTCGATCCGGATGGCCTCGGGGACCGTGCACGCCCAGTCGGTGACCGATGAGGCCAGGCGCTCCTCGTCCGTCTCCAGCAGGCGCCGCGACAGCCGCCGGAAGATGCCCACGGGGCAGAAGCCTACGACGCGGACGCCGCGGGCCCGCCGCCCGGCGCCGCGACGACGGGGCGGTCGGCGGCGAGGTCCAGCGGCTTGCGGGACTTCGCGAACCAGACGGCCCCGACCAGCAGGAGGGCCGCCACCGCACCGACCACGATCCGGGCGGCGTCGTCGCCCCGGTCCACGAACTTCACGATCACCGGGACGATCAGCAGGGCCACCAGGTTCATCACCTTGATCAGCGGGTTGAGCGCCGGGCCGGCGGTGTCCTTGAACGGGTCGCCCACGGTGTCGCCGATCACGGTGGCCTTGTGGTTCTCCGACCCCTTCCCTCCGAAGTTCCCCTCCTCGATGAGCTTCTTGCCGTTGTCCCATGCCCCGCCGGAGTTCGACAGCGCCACGGCCATCAGCTGCCCGGTGAGGATCGCGCCGGCCAGGAACCCGCCGAGGGCCTGGGGCTGCAGGAAGAACCCAACGACCACCGGCGACAGGACCGCCAGGAGCCCGGGCGTGACGAGCTCCCGGAGCGAGGTCTGGGTGCAGATGTCCACCACCGCGCCGTAGTCGGGCTTCTCGGTGAAGTCCATGATCCCGGGGTGGTCGCGGAACTGCTTGCGGACCTCGAGGACCACGGTCCCGGCCGCTCGCGACACGGCCCGGATGGCGAGCGACGAGAACATGAACGCGACCGAGCCCCCCAGCAGGAGCCCCACCAGCACGTCGGGGAAGTTCACCGGGACCTTGAAGTTCAGGACCCCGGAGGCCTCGGCGAACGAGCCGAACAGCGCCGTCGCCGCGATGACCGCGGTGGCGATGGCCACGCCCTTGGTGGACGCCTTCGTGGTGTTCCCGATGGCGTCGAGCTCCTTGAGGGTCTCCCCGCCCTTCCCCGTCACGTCGCCCGACATCTCAGCGATGCCCTGGGCGTTGTCCGAGACCGGGCCGAACGTGTCCATCGACACGATGACCCCGACCGTCGACAGTAGGCCCATGCCGGTGAGGGCCACGTAGTAGAGCTGGCGGGCCAGGTCGTCCCCGCCCAGGTAGAAGGCCCCGAGGATCGTGCCGGCCACCAGCAGCAGCGCGTACACGGAGGACTCCAGGCCGCTGGCGAACCCCGAAAGGATCACGGTGGCCGGGCCGGTGGTGGAGGCCTCCGCGATCTCCTTGACCGGCCGGTACTTCGTGGACGTGAAGTACTCGGTGAGGCGCTGGATCAGCCCCGCCAGGACGATCCCCATGAGCACCGCCCAGAACGCCCGGATGTCGTCCAGGTAGATCCATGCCACCAGGAACACGCCCACGGCGGCGAGCACCGCGGACACCAGGAACCCCCGATTGATGGCCTTCTGTCCGTGTTCGGAGTCGCTCCGCGGCGTGACCGCCATGATCCCGACGAACGCCACGATCACGCCCACCGCCATGATCAGCAGCGGGAACACGATGCCCTTGGCCGTCCCGAATGCGGCGAACCCCAGGATGATCGCGGCCACCATCGTGACCTGGTAGGACTCGAACAGGTCCGCGGCCATGCCCGCGCAGTCCCCGACGTTGTCGCCCACGTTGTCCGCGATCACGGCGGCGTTGCGGGGGTCGTCCTCGGGGATGTTCTGCTCGACCTTGCCCACCAGGTCGGCGCCGACGTCCGCGGCCTTCGTGAAGATCCCGCCCCCCACGCGCATGAACATCGCGATGAGGGCGGCCCCGAACGCCAGGCCCTCCAGGACCCGCGCCGCGTCCCCCTCGTACAGCAGCACGATGGCGCCGGCCCCCAGAAGGCCGAGCCCCACGGTGAACATCCCGGCCACGCCGCCGGCCCGGAACGCGATCGTCATGGCCCGCCGGTACCCCGCCTCCCGGGCCGCGTTCGCCACCCGGACGTTCCCGCGCACCGCGCGCCACATTCCCGTGAACCCCGTCAGCCCCGAGAGCGTCGCCCCCAGGACGAACGCCAGCGAACGGCCCAGCTTGATGCCCAGCTCGGAGTGCAGCCCGGAGCCGGTGGTGTCGGCCGGCAGCAGGAAGAACAGCGCGATGGCCAGGACCGCGGCGAACCCGGCGATCGTGCGGAACTGGCGGTTCAGGTAGGCGCGGCTCCCCTCCTGCACCGCGCGCGCGATCTCGCGCATGCGCTCGGTGCCCTCCGGCGCCGCCAGCACGCCGCGGCGGAGCACCCACCCCGCCGCGAGCGCGGCCAGGGCGATGACCACCACCCCCCACAACAGCCCCGTGTCGGTGGAGCTGAAGTCGCCGGCCGCCGCGAGGACGTTCCCCATGAACCCTCCTGGATGTCGAAGCGAGCGCGTTCGGTGTCCGTGGTCCGGTGCGGAGCGTTCCCGCCGATCCGGAGGGAAAACGCCGGTGGATTATAGGTCGGCGCCCGCCGGGCTGACCTGCCTCACTCCTCCTCGTCCTCCACCTCGAACGCCTCCGGGGGGATCTCCGGGCGGGGCCCGGCGACGCGGCGGTCGCTCGGCGGCACCACGGCCTGCAGGAGGACGGGGGCCAGGAGGGTGGACACCAGCACGGTGGTCACCAGCGCCGCGTACAGCTCCGGGTGGGATCCACCGGCCGCGGCCACCGTGGCGACGGCCAGGGTGACCTCGCCCCGGGGGAGCATGCCGGCGCCGACGGCCATGCGTTCCCGGAGGCCGATGCCGATTGCCCCGGCGACGACCCCCGCGGGCTTGGCCAGGAGCGCGATCCCCAGGACCGCGGCCAGGAACCCGATTCCAGCGTCGTCGAGGGCGCCGGGGTCCACGTGCGCGGCGGAGACCACGAAGAAGAACGGGACCAGGAGGTCGAACAGCGGCTCCATCTGGCGCTGCAGGGATCTCCGCTGGTCGGTCTCCGCGAGGATCATGCCGGCCAGGAACGCACCGATGAGGGCGGCCAGGCCGACACGCTCGGCCAGCGCGGCGAGCCCCAGGCACAGCATCAGGGCCAGGACGAACGAGCTCCGGCCGATCCGGGGGCCCTCCAGGATGGCCCCCCCGTGCCGGCGGGCCACCCGGGGCCCGATCAGCGTGAGCGCCACCACGAACGCCACGGCCCCGATCACCCCGGCCACGACGCTCCAGGTGGAGCCCCCCGACCCCGCCTGGAGGGCCAGCGGGAGCGCCGCCAGCACCACCACGTCGTCCACCACGGCTGCGCCGAGCACCACGCGGGCGGAGCGGCTCCTGATCGCGCCGAGGTCCCCGAAGGCCCGGGCGGCGATCCCCACCGAGGACGCAGAGAGCGCGAGCGCGGCCGGGGCCGCCAGCTCCGCCCCCACCCCCAGGGCGATCAGCACCGCGAACGAACCGCCGAACGTCACCACCACCCCGCCCAGGCTGGCCAGGAGCGCGGCCCGGCCCACCGCCAGGAGGTCGGAGAGGGGGGACTCCAGGCCCGCCGTGAACAGCAGCACCACGATCCCCAGCTGGGAGAGCACCTCCATGGCCGAGCCAAGGTGGACCCATCCCAGGACGTGGGGGCCGATCAGCACGCCCACCAGCAGCTCGCCGGCCAGGGCGGGCTGGCGCAGGCGCACGAACAGCTCCCCGGCGGCCTTGGCCCCGGCGAACACGATGAACACCTCGAGGATCACGTCCACAAACGTCTCCTCCGTGGTCCCCGGGCCGAACGCGCGCGGCGCCGGGAACCCGCCGACCAGACTTCCCGGCGCACCTGTCCAACGCTTCAGTTGTGTGCGGCCTTCGCGGAGGCCATCGGCCGGGAGACCGGCGTTCGTCAGCCCCCGGCGCCGTCCTCCGCCGCGGCGTCGATCAGGGTCATGCGCACGACGCTGCCGCCGCCGTCGCGCGCCTCGATCTCGAACTCGTCCACCAGGCCCTGGATCAGCGGGAGCGAGAGCCCCCGTTCGAAGCTGAAGTCGAGGGAGTCGCTGTCGGTGTCGCCGGTGGACACGGACCGGACCGTGTCATCGTGGGAGCCGCGGTCGCTGACCTCCACCACCATCCGGTCGCCCTCCAGCTCGGCCAGGACGCGGATCTCGCTGTCGACCGAGCCGGCCCTGCTGTTCACGCTCACGGCGTTGGTGGCGGCCTCGGACACGGCGAGCTTCGCGTTGTCCACGAGGTTCGGCGAGAGCCCGCCCATGCGGGCCGCGGCCCCCACCACGTGGCGCACCAGTGCCACGAACTCGGGCCGGGACGGGATCGCGATCTCGACGTCGGGGTCGATCACGCCTGCTGCAGGGCCGCGTCGAGGGACTCGTACATCGGGAACACCTTCGACAATCCGGTGATGTCGAAGATCTTCATGATGCGCTCCTGGGTCACCACGAGCCGCAGGTCACCCTCGTTCGACTTGACCCGCTTCAGGCCCCCCACCAGGACTCCGAGCCCGGTGGAATCCAGGAAGTCGACCTTGTCCATGTCCACCACGATGTCGGTGGCCCCGCCGCTCACGAGGTCGATGAGCGCCTGACGGAGCCGGGGTGCGGTGTACACGTCGATCTCTCCCCGCAGCGAGACGACGCTGGTCTTGCCCTGTGTGCTGGTCTCCAGGTCGAGGTTCATCTCGGCGGGAAGGATATCCCCCGGCCGCCCCGCGGTCGAACGGGCTCGGGCCGGCCTTGGCGACCGGGCCGGGCTCCGGTTGGTTGCTGTTCTCCGGGTCGGCCGATACCCTCTCCCGGACTTGTCCACCCCAGCACCTCACCCCGCCTCCTCCCGTAGTTGGCGCGTGATCGCGATCGTGGTCGCGGTCGTCCTCGTGGCCGGCGTCGGCGCGTTCTTCCTGCTCCGCGGCGGCGGCGACGGCGAGCCGGGACATGACGGGACGGGCAGTCCCCTCCCGAGCCCGGGCGAACAGACGCCGGAGTTCCACTTCAAGCTCCGGTCGACCAAGGTGATCCCGGTGGTCACGGGAAAGAAGAAGTCGAGCGGCGCGAAGGACGACGTCGCGGAGGTGAAGGATCGCCTGAGCACGATGTACGCCCTGGCGTTCCTGGATCCCACGCGGTGGCAGCCGGGCGACTACGAGACCGTCTACGGCTTCTTCTCGCTGGGGGACACCGCGGCGAGCGCGAAGCGCGACACCGAGGTGCTGACCCTGGGGGCGAACGCGGGCGACACGTTCGAGTCCGTCAAGCCCAAGTACGGGGCCCTGGTGGTCCGCGTGCTCACCGACAAGACCGGGGTGCCGTTCACGATCTCCGCCAAGGCGGACTTCACGGCGATCGGCGACCAGAAGAACGGGAAGACTATGGTGATCAAGAGCCACGCGACGTACATCCTGCAATCCGGCGAGGGGGGTTGGGTCATCGTGGGGTACAAGGCCAAGCGGACGGATCACGCCGGCGGGGCCGCGCCCACGCCGAAGACGAGCGGCACCGGGGGCTCGGGGTGAGGCGGCGCATCGTCCTCGCGGTCACCGCGCTCGCGGTGTGGGTGACGGGCTCGGCCCTGGGCACGGCATCCACGCCCGCGGCCCAGGCCCTCCCCCGGTTCGCCCTCGGGAAGGCGCACCCGGCCCAGGCCTTCCCGGTTCTCGACGGCAAGAAGCCCATCTTCATCCTGACCCTGGGGAGCGACGCCCGGCCGGGCGAGCCCATCAACCGCGAGCGGTCCGACTCGATCCACATCATCGGGATCAACCCGGCGAAGAAGAAGGCCTCGGTCCTGGGGTTCCCCCGCGATTCCTGGGTGAACATCCCCGGCCACGGCACCGACAAGATCAACTCCGCGATGAGCTCCGGGGGGCCGGAGCTCACGATCAAGACCATGGAGAGCCTCACCGGGATCCACATCGACTTCTACGTCCTGACCTCGTTCAAGGGCGTCAAGGAGGCGATCGACGCCGTGGGCGGCGTGACGGTGAACGTGCTCACGCCGATGCACGACCACTTCTCCGGGGCGGACTTCGACCCCGGGCCCATCCACATGACCGGGGCCCAGGCCCTGTCGTTCTCCCGGGACCGGCACGACTTCTCGAACGGGGACTTCACGCGCTCGGAGAACCAGGGCCGGCTGTTCCTGGCCACGCTCGCCGAGTTCCGGAAGGACTTCGCCAAGGACCCCTCCGTCCTGCTGACCTACATCGGGGCCGGGATGCGGAACGTGCAGACCGACCTGTCGCTCCAGGAGGTCCTGAAGCTCGGCTTCACGGCGTCCCAGGTCCGCTCCAGCGGGGTGAAGAACATGGTGGTCCCGGGGCGCACCGGGTTCGTCGGCGACAAGTCGGTCGTGTTCATCAGCGACAGCGCGAAGGCCATGTACGCCAACATGAAGGGCGACGGCCTCATCAACTAGTCCGTCATGGACTCGCTCGCCGGTCTACAGCCGGGTGATCACGTACATGACGTATCCCGCGTAGAACAGCCCGTGGAACAGCAGCAGGCGCCCGGAGAGCGGCCCCCGCCTCCGGAGGGTGGTGTACAGGACCAGGCCGGCCCCCAGCGCCACCAGCGCGGCCACCAGGGACTCGTTCGACAGGCGCCACGGGGTGAGCAGGAGTCCGATCGTCACCGGGAACGACGACTGGAACACCATGGCCCCGGTGAGGTTCCCGAGGGCCAGCGTGTCCTTCCCCCGCCGGACCCAGATCACGCTGTTGAACTTCTCCGGGAGCTCGGTGGCCAGCGGTGCCAGCAGGAGCGCGAACGCCAGCCGGGGCACGCCGAGGCGTTCGGCCAGGACGTCGACCTGGTCCACGAACAGCTTCGCCCCCCCGATGATCAGCCCCAGGGCGGCCAGCGACTGGATGACGCTCAGCCAGTGGGGCGGGACCCGGCCCGCGACGGTCCGGCTCCGCAGGCGCATGAAGTACAGGGGCCGGACCTCCCCGGCGGCCTCGGACTCCACCACGTCCTCGCGGGACCCGGCGAAGTGCCGCCGGACGTACAACCCGTACCCCACCACGAGCGCCACGGCCAGGGCGACCTTGTACGGCGTGAAGTGCCACAGGCCGGCCACGACGGCGAGGGAGTACATGCCGAGGAAGTAGGCCAGGTCGTGGCGGATCACCCGGCGGTCGCCGCGAAGCTCGGCTCGCCCCCGGCGCCGCGACGGCAGGAGCACGGCCACTCCCAGGACGAACATGGCCAGCGTGGTGAGCATGAACGGGGCGCCCAGGATCGCGCCGGTCCCGATCTCCCTGCCGCGCTCCCCGCCGGAGAACAGGATCGCGATGAACGGCAGGACGGTCTCGGGGAGCGCGGTCCCCACGGCGGCCAGGACGCTGCCGACCGCGCCCTCGGACAGGCCGAAGCCCTCACCGACCCACTCCACGCCATTGGTGAACAGCTCGGCGCCGGCCAGGATGACGACGAAGGCGACGGCGAGGAGAACCCAGTCCATGGACGGGCCATCCTATCGGCGGAGGTTGCCGCGCCGGGGTGGTCGCCGGCCGCCTCTACGATGGGCTGGTGGATGCTCGGGGGTTCCTCGCGGGGTTCGCTTCGGACGAAGCGTTCGCCGAGTCGCTGGTGCACGTCGAGGAGCTGCCGGAGCGGGCGCCGGAGGTGGGGCCGTTCCCGGAGCTGCCCGATGTGCTGGTGCAGCGGCTTTCGTTGATCGGGATCGACGGGCTGTACGCCCATCAGCGGGCTGCGTTCGATGCTGTGGCATCGGGGGCGAACGTGGTGATCGCGACGGGGACGGCGAGCGGGAAGACGCTCGTGTACAACCTGGCGTTCGCCGCCCGGGCGCTGGGGGATCCGAAGGCGACGGCGCTGTACCTGTTCCCGACGAAGGCCCTCGCCCGGGACCAGCTGCGTCAGGTGCGTGGGCTGCGGCTGCCCCAGATCCGGGCGGCCGTGTACGACGGGGACACGCCGTCGGCCGAGCGGCCGATGATCCGGCGGAACGCGAACCTCGTGATGTCGAACCCGGACATGCTGCACGCGAGCGTGCTGCCGGACCACGCGCGGTGGGCGGACTTCTTCCTGCGGCTGGCGTACGTGGTGGTGGACGAGGCCCACGTGGCCCGGGGCGTCTTCGGATCCCACGTGGCGATGGTGCTCAGGCGCCTCCGGCGGCTGGTGGCCCGGTACGGGGGCGATCCGCGCTTCGTGCTGGCCAGCGCCACCGTGGGGAATCCCGGCGAGCTGGCCTCGCGGCTCACGGGCCTGGACTTCGAGGAGGTGAGCGAGGACCGGTCGCCGCGCGGGGAGAAGCTGTTCGCGCTGTGGAACCCCCCGATCGTGGACGACGAGACCGGGGCCCGGCGGGGGGCGGTCAGCGAGGCCTCGTTCCTGCTGGGGCGCCTGGCGGAGGCGGAGATCCGGACCATCGCGTTCGCCCGGTCCCGGAGGGCGGCGGAGCTGCTGGCGGAGTTCGCCCGGCGCGAGGTCCCCGGCGCGGTGAAGTCGCGGATCAAGGCGTACCGGGCCGGGTACCTGCCAGAGGAGCGGCGGCGGCTGGAACGGGCGCTCGCCGACGGGGAGCTGCTTGCGGTGGCCGCGACGAGCGCGCTCGAGCTGGGGATCGACGTGGGGTCCCTCGACGCGGCGATCCTGGCCGGCTACCCGGGCACGCGGGCGTCGATGTGGCAGCAGGCCGGGCGGGCCGGACGTCGCGAGAGCGGGTCGCTGGCCGTCCTGGTGGCGAACGACGACCCGCTGGACCAGTACCTCGTCGCGCACCCGGAGGACCTGTTCCACCGGCCGCCCGAGGCCGCGGTGATCGATCCGACGAACCCGTACGTGCTGGAGCCCCACCTGCTGTGCGCGGCCCGGGAGCAGCCCCTGGCATCCGACGAGCTTGCGTTCTTCGGGGAACCCGAGCTTGTGGGCCCGGCGGTCGAGCGGCTGATCGCGGCCGCCGAACTGGTCCGCCGGGGCGATACGCTCCACCACCGGGGACAGCGCCCACCCCACCGGAGCGTGGACATCCGATCCGCCTCCGGGGGACAGATCGCGATCGTCCTGGAGGAAACCGGCGAGCTGCTGGGAACCGCCGACGAGTATCGGGCCCACTTCTCGGTGCACACGGGAGCGATCTACCTGCACCAGGGGGAGCAGTTCGAGGTGGCGAAGTTGGACCTCGAGTCCGGCGTGGCCCTGGTCCGGTCGTCGAACGCCGACTACTACACGCAGTCGCGCGACATCACCGACATCGAGGTGGTGGGCGTGCTGGAGGAGTCGAGGATCGGCGACACCCCCGCGTTCTTCGGCGACGTGACCGTGACCCGCCAGGTCACCGGGTACGTCAGGAAGATGCACCTGACCGGGGAGGCCGTGGACGAGATCCCCCTGGTCATGCCGCCCCAGGTCCTCACCACGAGGGCCCTGTGGTGGGCCATCCCCCCGGCGATCCTCGACCGGGCGGCGCTGAAGATGGCCGCGGTGCCGGGCGCGGCCCACGCGGCCGAGCACGCCGCGATCGGGCTGCTGCCGCTCATCGCCACGTGCGACCGGTGGGACGTGGGCGGCGTCTCCACGGCGTACCACCCGGACACCGAGTCCTGCGCGATCTTCATCTACGATGGCTACCCCGGCGGCGCGGGCATCGTCGAGCGGGGGTTCCGCAGCGAGGAGCGGCTCCTCCGCGCGACCCTCGAGACCGTCCGCGACTGCCCGTGCACGCGCGGGTGCCCCTCCTGCGTGCAGTCCCCGAAGTGCGGGAACGGCAACGAGCCCCTGGACAAGCAGGGCGCGGTGGCGCTGCTCGCGGCCATGCTGGGCGAACGGTGGGGTTGACGCCGGCCCCTTGCGTTGACAGGTCGGCCGAACACGGTTGTACTCCGGTTCTCATGCGAGCCGGGCAGGGGGGCGTGCGTCGGGCACTCGTCGCGCTCGTCGGGGGCATGCTCCTGACGGGCCTGCAGCTCGTGGCGGCGCCGCCGGCGATGGCGTTCGTGTCGTGCACGCTGAATCCGTCCACCCACATCGCGGACGCGGACGTCTCGGGCGACACCACCGACGTCGCGGTGACGCGTTCCGCCTCGAACAACGTCACCGTGGGGGGGACCAGCTGCGGGGCGGTCACGGTCGTGGACCGCGTGAACGTGGACATGGGCAACTCGATCGCCGCCCTCGAGTTCGACCTGTCCCACGGCCCCCTCGGGCCGGGCTTCACCACCGAGAGCGACGGCTCCAGCGAGATCGAGTTCGTCATGTCCCACCTGGGGGGCTCGACCGTGGCCGAGGTCACCGGCACGACGGGCGCAGACCACGTCACGCTCGGGGTAGGCCTCTTCATGGGGATCCCGCTGGGGGAGCGCATCAACCTCAACGCGGACGCCGACGGCGCGACCCCGGACTCGGACGTGTCCATCCCCTCCCTCACCGGGTCCATCGACTTCCGGGGCGGCGGCGGGAACGACGTCGTCTCCGGATCGGGGATCGGAGGCAGCGGAACGGGCCCGCTGTCGGGGAAGCTCCGGGTATTCGACCAGGCCGGGGCGGACGTGGCGATCGGCGGGAACGGGGACGACGCCTTCTTCCTGGGCCCGCCCGAGCTCGGGGACACGGTCAAGGGAGGGGCGGGCGAGGACACCATCATGTACTTCGGCCCCACCGACGTGACGGTGACGCAGGACGGGGTGGCGAACGACGGTGCCGCCGGAGAGCACGACAACGTTGGGAGCGACATCGAGCGCATCCAGACCGGGGATGGGGACGACACGATCGTCGGGGGACCCGGGGGACAGTTCATCAACGGCGGCGAGGGGACGAACGCGATCAACGGCGGGCCCGGCAACGACACGCTCACGGCGGGCGCGGGGGCCGACACGTTCCACGGAGGCAAGGGGCGCGACACGGTCTCCTACGACCCCCGCACGACCTCGGTGAGCGTGACGTTCGAGGGCACGGCGAACGACGGCGGCGGCGGGGAGGGCGACAACGTCGAGCCCGACGTGGAGGGGGTGATCGGCTCCCTGGACGACGACCAGCTCACGGGGAGCTCGAAGGCGAACTGGCTGTACGGGTCGGACGGCGACGACGTCCTGGTGGGCGGCGGCGGCAACGACCACCTGTTCGGGGGTCGGCGGGCGGACCTCGGGGTCATCACCGAGGACGGCTCCGACGTGTTCATCGGCGGTCCGGGCCGCGATGCCGTGGACGAGTCGAACCACACCGGAGACATGAAGCTCTCGCTGGACGGCTCGAAGAACGACCACGTGGTCGGGCACCCCGAACAGGGCGTCGACAACATCCACGCGGACGTGGAGGACGTGGTCGGCGGCGACGGCAGCGACCAGATCACCGGATCGACCTCGGCGAACCGCCTGGTGGGGGGCGGGGGCGGGGACACGCTCACCGGGCTCGGGGGCCCCGACGTGCTGGTCCCGGGACCGGGGACCGACACCGTGGCCGGCGGGACCGGACCGGACACCGCGTCGTACGCCGGCGCCGGCGCGGCCATCACGGCGAGCCTGGCTCAAGGCAGCGCGAGTGGGGACGGCGACGACGTGCTGTCGAGCGTCGAGCGCCTCCGCGGATCCGGGAACGACGACCACCTCACCGGCTCCGCGCTGGCCAACGTGCTCTCCGGTGGCGCGGGCGACGACGCCCTCTTCGGCCTGGGCGGGAAGGACACGCTGAAGGGCGGCCCCGGCAACGACGACATGTCCGGCGGGGCCGGCATCGACACCTGCAAGCAGGGGCCCGGCACCGGCTCGAAATCAGGCTGCGAGCACTGAGGCCGGTGCCGCCCGACCCGGCCGCCTTGTACGTTTCCGTGGTGGGGCCGGGGGTTGCCTCGCACGAGGAGGAGGCCTGGGCCGAGGAGGTGGGGCGCCTCCTGGCCCGGGCCGGCGCGGTGGTCGTGTGCGGGGGCTCCACCGGCGTGATGGAGGCCGCGTGCCGGGGGGCCGCCGACGCCGGCGGGACCTCGATGGGCATCCTCCCCGGGTTCGACCGGGGGGAGGCCAACCCGTACGTCACGTTCGCCATCCCCACCGGCATGGGCGAGATGCGCAACGCGCTCATCGCCCGGTCCGCGGACTCGGTGATCGCGGTGGGCGGGGAGTTCGGGACGCTCTCCGAGATCGCGTTCGCGCTGAAGATCGGCCGGCCCGTCGTGGGCTTGCGCACCTGGGAGCTGGTCCGCCGCGGCGAGCCCGTCCCCGGCATCCACGCCGCCGACACCCCGGCCGAGGCCGTGGCGTCCGCCCTCCGCCTGGCCGGGCGGTCCTGACTCCCCATCGAACGGGCTACAAGTCCACCGACCAAAGACCGATTGCGGGCCGTTCTCGATCCGGTGTGTACTTCCCCGGGCGCGGTTCCCCCACCGCGAGTGGAGCATTCGTCGTTCGGGCGGCCCGAAACGGGCCGAAAGTCCCGGTTGGCCGGTGGCGGTGCGGGGAATTCGGGGGGTGGTGATGGACGCGAACGCGGTGATCGCGCGGATCGGCGGGGCGGTGGCCCTGGCCGGATCCTTCTACACGGCGTACTGGATCACGTCCTGGCCGGGAGGCGCCCCCGGGATCGCGGTCCTCGGGCTTCTGGCGGGGACCGCGGCCGGGTTCCTGGCCTTCGGGATGCCCCGGTCGGCCCCGGCGCTCTCGGTGGCGATCCTGCTGCTGCTGCTCGCGTTCGTCCCCGCCACCATCGGGTCCGGCGCGGCGTTCCTTCCGGGGCTGATGATCGTCGGGTCCGGCGCACTCCGGATGGCCTCCGGCGTGGAGGGCGGAGTGGGTGTCCCCTCGGAGGAGCAGGTGGGGATCGGCCGCCTGTTCGGCGAGGAACCCGACGACGATCCATGGTCCGTGGAGGAACCCGACGATCTCTGGTCCGTGGCCGAACTCGACGCCATCCTCGCAGCCGAGGCGGACATCTCGTGGACCGAGCCGGTCGGCGACCCCTGGCCACGCCGTTCCAACGGATCCGCCCGATCGACCTCCTGGGGAGACGAGGTCGTTCAGATCCCTGAAGCGGACGACGAGGTGGTGATCGTGCCGGCGGCGCGCGACGACGTGGTCGTGGTGCAGGAGGCAGGCGGGGTCTCGAGCGACGGCCGGGTATGGGTGGGCCCGCCCGGGGTGATCGGCGTCCTGGGGCCGCGATCGGCTTAGGCCCGGCGCCGCGGTTTCGCCCCGGACGGCCGGGGGAACGCTTCCGGCACCCGTGACCGCGCCCCACCACTCGACATGATCGGAATCGCGCTCATCGTGCTCGGCTTGGGCTCGGCCGTCGTCGTGGCCGACCTCGCGGTCACGAACGGCGACGCCGGGCCCGTGTCCCTGTTCGGCGCCGCCACCGACCTCACGGCCGGCGACGTGGCGCTGGTCTCCGCGGTCCTCGCCGTGGCCGCGGTGGGGCTGGTGGCCCTGGGCGCGGTGCTGCTGTGGCGCCGGGCCCATCCCGGGGCGGGCATCGACCGCCGTCGCGAGGCCGGCCGCCTGGCGACGCTCGAGCTCGAGGTTCGGGTCCTCCGCCGCCAGCTCGAGGTCCTGTCCCGGGAGCACGCGACCCCCCAGGGGCCCCGTTCGCCGGCATTCCGCTGACGGACCCGCGCGGCGGCCCTGCCCTACGCGGCGCGGCCCCGGAGGCGTGAGGCCAGCGACAGGATGGTCCGCCGTTCGCCTGGGCGCAGCCCGAACGCCACCAGGACGACCGCGTAGACCACGACGCCGGCGATGGCGGAGCCGCCCAGGTCGATGAGCCACTTCGGGCCGGACAGCAGGGCGTGGGCCCCCCACATGGCCAGGCCCCCGGCAACCGCGGGCGGCGCCAGCCGGAGGAACCACCGGTCGAACGGCCAGATGCCCACGAACCGCTTCACCAGCAGCAACCGGGCCACCGCCGAGGACGTCAGCGTGACGGCCTGGGCGATCGCCGCTCCCCGCATCCCCAGCACCGAGGGCCGGGCCAGGGCGAACGCGATCCCGATGTCGATCACGAACGACCCCGCGTACACGAGGAGGTCCCATCCGGTCCGGCCCACCATGATCAGGATGAACCCCACCGTCCCCACCGAGACCGGGACGATCATCCCCAGGATCAGGATCACCAGCGCCGAGTCGCCCTTCGTGAAGTCCTCCCCGAACACCCGCAGGATCGGCGCCGGGAGGATGGCCAGGGCCAGCAGCACCGGGAGGGTGGCGGCCAGGCCCCACCGGGTCACGTTCTTGTACAGCGCGTCGAGCTTGTCGCGCTCGCCACGGGCGTGGAGGTCGGCCACGAAGGGGCTGAACACCAGCGACAGCGAGGTCAGGAACAGCAGGAGTGACTGCGCGGTCCGCACCGCAGCTCCGTACACGCCCACGATGTCCGAAGGGACGAACCTGGCCAGCACGAACAGGTCGGTCCAGAACAGCAGCTGGGCGAACAGCGTGGCCGGGGCCCGGAACGCGCCGAACTTCAGCAGTGCGCCGAGACGCTCCTCGGGGATCCCGCCGCCCTCGGTCCGGGCGTCGAACCGCCGGGTCTCGCGCTCCCACGCCCAGAGCGCCAGCGCGCACGCCACCGCCCAGGACAGGCCGTAGGCCAGCGTGGTGATCCCGGCGTTCTTGGCCACGAACCACCCCGCGATCGCGAACGCGATCCACCCCACCGGCTGGCCGATCCAGAAGATGTACAGGGTGTGCCGCATGATCTTCAGGCCACGCGTCCCCCCCAGGTAGGCCCACGTCACCGCGGCGAACGGGATCGTGAACGCCGCCGCCCAGAAGGCCTCCTTCCCCTGGACCGGCCGGGACGTCAGGGACCGGCCCAGGAAGCTCGAGAACGCGAACGTCAGCAGGGCGAAGGCCGCGCTGACCACCGTGGCGATGACCGCGGACTTCCGGACCAGCGCGCGAACGCGGCCGTGCTCGCCCCGGCCGACCAGGATGGCCACCAGGCGGACGTTCGCCACGTCCATGCCGAACCGCGTGGCGGCGCTGGCGATGAACGCGAACTGTGTGGCCACCACCACCACCCCGAACAGGGAGGCGCCCAGCGTGCGGGTCATGACGATCTGGGTGGCGAACGTGGCCAGGACCCCGGCCACCAGCCCGATCACGTTCTGGCCGGCCCCGCCGAGGATGTCGCGCTGGTCCGCGAACTCGCTCCGGGGGAGCACGGAGTCGAGTGCGGCGCGGAACCCCTTCCGTCCCGGCGCGGGAGCCGGTACCGCCCCGCCGGCGTGACGGTGTTCGAACGGCAGCCCCGCCCCCTCGGCCGCCTCGTCCGCGCGTTCGTCCGCGTCGAGCCCGGGTTCTGTCTCGTGTGCCAACGCGCTACTCGAGGTAGCCGAGGCCGCGGAGGTGCTCCTCCATCTCGTCGGCCTCGGTCTCGCTCACGGCGGCCTGGTCCATGCCGGGGATGGCCGCGTCCGGCGTCGCCTCGCCGGACCGGACGGCGGCGTCCCGTCCCACCAGCGGGCGCAGCACCTTGCCCGTGTGCTGCACGGAGGCGGGCGCATCCAGCGCGGCCAGGATGGTGGGGGCGAGGTCGATGAGGTTCGGGGGCTGCTGCTCGAACGCGTCGGGGGCCACGTTGGGGCCCACCGCGGCGATCACGCCCTCGATCCGGTGGTCACCCGACACCCAGTCGGCCGCCTCCGCCGCGGACTTGGCATGGGTCAGCGAGTACAGCGGGGCCGGTTCGAAGATCAGGTCCGGGGCGGACTCCAGGAACTTCCCCTTGAACAGCTCCTCGCGGCGCCACACCTTCTTCACCGGCGACCGGCCGGTGGCCGGGTCCACGAACGACTCGATCCGGGCCGCGACATCGTCGCGGACCACCTCGTAGGCCTCGGGCCGCACCGATCCGCTCACCTCGCGGCCCTGCAGGTTCACGCTGACGCCCTCGCCGGTGGAGCGGATCGAAGTGTAGGCGCTGGTCTTCGACCAGTTCACTGGCTGGCGGAGCGCCACCTTCCCGTGGAGGCCGAGCATGTCGTAGACCTTCCGCGCCGCGGCCCGCGCAGGGCCCCACTGCATCGGCCCGTACACGGCCTGCGACGCCGAGAACTGGAGGAACCCCAGCTTCTTCAGCAGCTGGTCCATGTGGACGGCCCGCGTGCACGACTGGAACCCGTGGTCCGACATGAAGATCACCAGGTCGTCGTCGCGGGCCTTCGCCACGAGCTGGCCCAGCGCGTCGTCGAGCATCCGGTAGACGTCGCGGATCTTCTCCGCCACCGGCGTCTTCGCGTTCCTCGCGTAGTCCGGGTGGTCGGTGGACAGGAACTCCGACAGGCAGTGCTGGACCCGGTCCGTCGAGAAGAACACGAACGTCGCCACGTCCCAGTCGGTCTCGTCGATCAGCTTCAGCGAGGCGGCGATCCGGGGCCTCGTGACCCGGTGGACCTCCTCGAGGTACGGCTCGATCTTGTTGTGGTACGTGGTCCACGACATCCCGTTGATCGGCCACGGCGTGCCGGACCGCTCCAGGTCGTCGGCCAGCGAATGGGGCCACGTGAACGGCTTGCCCTTCGGCAGCACGCCGCCCGCGATGAGCCGGCCCTTGACCTCGGGCGGTGGGAACGTGAGCGGCACGTTCACGATGAGCTGCTCCTTGTCCGCGGCGGTGAGGTCGCGGAGGAACGTGCGCTCCTTGATCGACCGGTAGGTCACGGGGAGGTGCTTGTCGGCGCCCGGCGGGTCGTGTTCGAGGATGTCCCACACGTCGTGGTCGTCGGGCTCCACGCCGGTGAGGAACGACGGCCACGCCGACCACGAGTGCGTGGGGATCGTCGAACGAAGGATCCCCTTCGCGCCGCGGTCGATGAGCGCGCGCAGGTTCGGGAGGGCTCCGGCCTCGAGCAGCGGATCGAGGATCCGCCAGTCGGCGCCGTCCCAGCCGATCAGCAGGACTCGGGACATCACAGGCTCCAGTTCGCGTGGATCACGGGGTGCCCGAAGGCCCGGTCAGTGTAGGGAACGCGCCGTGCCCCACCAACACGACCGCCGGTGCCCGCCCCGGATTCGTCGCCGAAAACGAACGCTCGTCGTACGCCCGGTCGGGACGATCGGATCGCCGGACGCTGTCGCCGGAGGCGCGGCAACACCGCAAGCACGACGGCACCCCTCGGACAGCGGGCGGGCTCGTCGGGTCTGTGGGGCCGATGCCGTGCGGGCGAATCGTGGGGATTCCGCCTGGAATCCGGGGGGGTCCTCTAGGATGGGGGCCGTTCGGTACTGGGTCGGGTCGGAGCATCCTGGCTCCCAAGGAACCGATGGGGATGGCCATGGCGACGTCGCCTCGCATCGGCGAGATCGTCGACGGTCACCGGATCGACTCGGTGATCGGTCGTGGCGGGATGGGGGTCGTCTATCTCGGCGAGCACCTCCGGTTGGGCCGAAAGGTCGCCATCAAGGTGCTGAGCCCCGACCTCGCGAACGACGCCATGCTCCGGGAACGGTTCCTCCGGGAATCCCGGGCCGCAGCCGCGCTCGACCATCCCAACATCGTGTCCGTGTACGACGCGGGCGAGGCCGGCGACATCGCCTACATCTCCATGCAGTACATCGAGGGAGGCGACCTGGCCGCGGAGCTCCGCCGGATCGGCGTCCTTGACTCTCGGGACACCGTCGCGATCGTGTGGCAGGTGGCCTCCGCGCTGGACGCCGCCCATGCGCAGGGTCTCGTGCACCGGGACGTGAAGCCGGCGAACATCCTGCTGCAGCGGCGATCCGGGCCTGACTCACCGTACCGCGCGTACCTCTCCGACTTCGGGATCACGAAGCGCGTCGGGGGGGACGGCCCCACCACCGGCCAGTTCCTCGGGACCATCGACTACATGGCCCCGGAGCAGATCACCGGCGGCACGATCGACGGCCGGACCGACCAGTACTCGCTGGCCTGCGTGCTGTTCCAGTGCCTCGCCGGACGGGTCCCGTTCGCCCGGGACGACCACGTCGGGGTGATGTACGCCCACCTCCAGGACCGTCCGCCGAGCCTCGCCGAGATCAATCCCGACCTCCCCCCGGCCATCGACGACGTGCTCCGGACGGCTCTGTCGAAGCCACGCGAGCGCCGCTTCGCGACCTGCGTCGAGTTCGCGGAGGCGGCCGGGCGTGCGCTCGGCGTCGACTTCCCGGCCGGCCCATCGACGGGGATCGGCGCTGCCCCCAGAGTCTCGGGTGGCCGCACTCCCGGGTCGCCGACCCACCGTCGGGCACGGCCGTCCGGTGGGAGCCGGCGGAAGATGTGGGCGATCGTCGCTTCGGTCGCCGCCGTCGTCGCCGTGGTCGCCGGCGTGCTCGTCTGGAACGCCGGGCCGGGGTCGGAACCGCAGGGCGGTCCGACGACCGGCGTGTCGCCCTCGGCGGCGACCTCGCCCCCGGTGAGCCCGACCCCATCGCAGACCCCGACCAGGCCCGAGACCCCATTCCCCGCGGGATTCACGTGGGAGCGCGTCGCCGACCCGGGCCGGCTGCTGGACGGCGCCGGCGACCAGACCATCAACCGACTGTTCGCCGCCGCGGGCAGGATCGTGGCGGTCGGCTATGAGGGCGTCTCCAAGGACACCGACGCCGCGGTGTGGCTGTCGTCCGACGGGACCGCGTGGGACAAAGCGACGATCGGCGCCGGCGCCGGGCCCGGGAACCAGAACATGGCGGCGGTCGTGTACGACGGCCACCAGTTCATCGCGGTTGGAACAGTGGCGGGCCCCGGCGGTGACGAGGACGGCGGCGTCTGGACGTCGGTCACGGGTGGGAGCTGGTCGAGCGTCGAGGGGCTGGGCGCGCTTGTTGCCAGCGGGGATCAGGAGATCAGGCGGGTCATCCGGGTCGACGGCGGGATCATTGCGGTCGGCTGGGATTCCTCACCGGGTCGCGGACGGGACGCGGCCGTGTGGGAATCGCCGGACGGGACGATCTGGACCAGGCGTCAGCTCAGCTCGGGGAGCGGCCCAGGCCAGCAGGAAATGTGGAACCTGGTCCGCTTCCGGGGCGGGCTGGTGGCCGTGGGGAGCGACACTCGGGCCGGGCATACCGACGCGGCGGTCTGGCGGTTCGACGGGGCCACTTGGTCACGCGAGGACGAGCTGGGCCTCCACGCGCCTGGGAACCAGACGATGAAGGCGGTGGTCGCCGCTGGGCCGGGACTCGTCGCGGTGGGCTCGTCCGGCAACGAGGAGAACGCCGACGCGGCCGTGTGGACCTCTGTGGACGGGACGACATGGACCCGGCTCGACCCCGAGCTGCTCCGCCGCCCCGGATACCAGGAGATGAACAACGCGATCGCGGTCGACGGCGGCGTGGTCGTGGTCGGCACCAGCGGGCCCGCGGAGACCCTGGACGCCGCGGTCTGGACGTCCCCGGACGGCCTCGACTGGACGGCTTCGGCGGACCCCGGGCTGTCGGCTCCCGGCAGCGAACGCCTGAAGTCGGTCATCTCGGTCAACGGCGTGCTGGTCGCGGCCGGCCACGCCACCTTCGAGGGCGACGGGAACGCCGCCGTGTGGATCGGGACGCCGATCCCCGCGCCCGAGGCCTCTCCGACCGGGTCACCGACGAGCTGAGATCTCGAGCGCCGACCCGCGGGGGTCAGGATGGCGGGGCGTTCAGCCAGCGTGCCAGCTCGGTCCGCGACCGGATCCCGAGCTTGCGATAGATCCGGGACAGGTTCCACTCCACGGTCTTCACGGACAGGAACAGGGCCGCCGCCGTCTCCTGGTTCGTCGCGCCGTCGACCACCATCCGCGCGACGCGGTCCTCTGTCGGCGTGAGCGACAGCACGTTCGACGTCCGGCCACCGACCCGGCCCAGCTCCTCGCGGGTGCGTTCGGCCCACAGGTCGGCGCCGAGCCCCTGGAAGATCTCGAGGGCCCGTTCGAGGGGCTCGCGGGCCGCGCGCTTCTGCCGGTCGCGCCGCCGCACCGTTCCGGCCGCCACGAGGGTTCGCGCGAGCTCGAACGGCTGCCCCAGGGCCTCCTGATGGGCGAGGGCCTCCTCGAACGCGTCACCGGCGGCGCCGACGTCGCCCTCCGCCGCCCGCAGCAGCCCGCGGACCCGCGCGGCCACGGCGAGGCCCCACACCCGGCCGAGCTCCCCGGACCGAACTGCCAGCTGCTCGGTGACCAGGCCCGCCCGCTCCAGGTCCCCCACCCGGACGAGGACCTCGAGCCCGTCGCCCAGGTGGCGCACGGCGCCCGGCTCGAAGATGCCGTCGGCGGCGACGCGGTCGACGAGCGGTCCCAGGTGCCGGTGGGCCCGGTTCGCGTCGCCCAGCGACAGCTCCAGAAAGCCCAGCACAGCCTCGAGCATCACGCCGGCCGGAAGGGCACCCGTCCGGCCGGCCAGCTCGAGTCCCCGGGCCGCGACGGCTCGCGCCTCATCGACGTCCCCCCGGAGCGCTGCCACGAGCGCCCGCGCGGCCATGGCAAACGCCGATCCGGGACCCTGGCCGGTCCGCTCCGCGATGTCGGCGGCCAACCGGGCCTCCTCCTCGGCCACCACCCAGCGTCCGGACCAGCACTCCAGCTCGGCCAGGTGGAACAGGATGAACGGGAGGGACCGCTCGGTGCCCACCTCCTCCGCCCGGCGGCGGGCCGCCTCGAGCAGCCCGCGTGCGGCGTCCAGCTCGTCCGTCCACTTCAGCAGGACCCCGAACGCGACGCTCGGGTGCTGCATGGTCGGGCGGGGACGGGTCCACGTCTCCATTCCCACCGCGTTCGCCATGACGTCGTCGGCGACGCCCGCACCCAGGAGGAAGTCGATGCTCGCGGCGACGGCAGTCGCTTCGGCGAGGAAGGCCGGGTCGCCCAGGTCGTGGGCCCGACGTAGCGCCGAGCGGGAGGCTTCCGCTGCGCTCCGGACGTCACCGGTCAGCAGCCGGCCGACGCTCGTGTCCAGATCGAGCGCGGCGAGGAGGGCGCGGTCGTCGCTCGCCTCGCTCGAGGCCTGGCGGAACAGGTCCGACGCGGCCGCCCAGCTCTCCTCGTGGTAGCGGGCCCATCCCAGTCGCTGCAGGGCGGCTCCGCGGACGGGGCCGCTCGGGACCAGGGTGAGGACGTCGTCGAGCAGCGCTCCGGCCCGCCGGAACTGACCGGTGTCGAGGTGGTAGTCCGCCGCCAGCAGGGCCCTCCGGGCCGCATCCCCGGCCTGTGCCGGCGGTGTCAGCCGCCGGGCCCCTTCGGCGAGGCCCGCGGCCGCGGACGGGGCCCCCCGGCCCCGCGCGACGTGGGCGGCCTCCTCCAGCGCGTCCGCCGCGACCGAGTCGGGACCGGCGGCCGCGAGCGCCAGGTGGTGGGCTCGTTCCTCCAGGTCCTCCACGAGGACGGCCAGACGCCGGTGCACTGCCCTGCGTTCCGCCGGCGAAGCATCCGCGTAGACCACCGAGGCGAACAGGGGATGCGCGAACCGTTCGGGGGGGTCCCCCGGCTCCAGGATCCCGGTCGCGGCCGCGCCGGCGAGCGCGTCGTCTGGACTGTCCGGGGCGAGCGCGGTGGCCACCATCCCTCTGCTCGCCTCCGAGGCGGCGGCCAGCGCCACCAGGAGCGCCCTCGTCTCCACGGGGACCGCGTCCAGGCGCGCCCGGACCAGCTCCCGGAGGTCCCCGGGGATCGGCACCGGTTCGTCCGGTCGCAGGATGCCGGAGGCGGGAAGGATCCTGCCGACCTCGAGGGAGTACAGGGGGTTGCCGCCGCACGCTCCGTGGATGCGGACGAGCTCGGCGGCTGTCAGCGACAGCCCGAGCTCGGAGCGGAGCAGGCGACCCATGTCCTCCCGCGACAGCGGCTCCGGACGGACGCGGCGAACGGTGTCCCGGGCGAGGCCCGCCACAACCGCCGGTTCCCCCGAGATGTCCGGGTCGGTCCGCACCGCCGCGATCATCGCCACGCGGCAGCCGGCCAATCGCCGGAGGGCGTACGAGACGGCCTCGGCCGAGGGGGTGTCGAACCACTGGGCGTCGTCGATCGCCACCAGCACGGGGGTCAATTCCGAGAGCGCACACAGGGCCAAGCGGACCGCGAGTGCCACCGCGAGCGCCCCGGGCGGCTCGCCCTCGGGGTCTCGGAGCAGCAGCGCCACCTCGAGGGCCCGGCGCTGCGGGTCGGGGATCTCGAGGGCCGGATCCTCGACCACCTCGGACAGCAGGTCACCCAGGCCCGAGAACGACAGCTTCGCGTCGGCCGCACCGGGCGACGAGGACAGGATCCGGAAGCCCGCCTCCCGCCCTCGACGAACGGCCTCGTGGAGCAGCCGGGTCTTGCCGATTCCCAGCTCGCCCTCGATCACCAGAGCAAGTCGCTCGCCGCCGATCCCGGCGGTGAACGACGAGACCTCGGCGGTCTCCCGGTCCCGCCCCACGAGCCCACGCTGCAGCGCGGGGACCATGTCCGGGACACGGTATCACCTTCGTCTGCCACGCCGGCCAGGGCAGGAGTGCCCCGCAACGGCGGGCCGTTCGGGCCCGGCGGCGATCGTCACCGCTCGGGGAAGCGGGGCGGCAGCGGGTCGCACCGTCGCAGCATCGCCTCGCGCATGGCCTTGAGCTGTGCCTGGGCGGAGGGCACCCTGGCCAGGTTTACCATCTCCGCCGGGTCGGAGCGGAGATTGTACAGCTCCTCGGCCCCCCACAGGTACATCGCGTACATCCAGTTGACGGACCGCAGGCCGCAGTAATCGGGCGACTGCACGTCCGCCTTTCCGGCGTCGGCCGTGTGCTCGAGCAGGAAGGCCTGCCTCCACGACACCTGCTCCCCCTTGAGCAGCGGGACCAGGCTCCGGCCCTCCACGCCGGGTGCGTTCGCGTCCCCGAGCGCGGCGAAGGTGGGAGCGATGTCGAGGTTCAGAGCGATCCGGGACTCCGTTCGCGGCGAGCTCGTCCACGGGTCGTAGCGCACGACCATCGGGATGTGATTGGCCTCGTCGTAGGGCCTGCCCTTGTGGAAGAGACGGTGCTCGCCCCACATGTAGCCGTTGTCGCCCATGAACACGATCATGGTGTTCGAGAGCTGGTTCGTGGCCTCGAGCGTCGAGACGATCCTGGCGACGGAGCGGTCGACGCCGCTCAGCATCCTGCACTGGCCGGCTCGGATCCTCGCCGACGTCTGCAGGTCCTTCGCCGTCCAGTCCCGGTCGTTCACATACGCGGGCTTGTCGGAGACGTCCTCTTCGCCGAACGACTCGGAGTCGTACTTGGGGAGCGCCGGGCACTCATCCGCGGGGGGGAACTCGTCGTACGGCTCGTGCGGCGCGAACGGCGCGAAGTACAGGAAGAACGGTCCGCTCGTGTTCCGGATGTAGTGGACGGCCCGGTCGGTCAGGAGGTCCGTCGAGAAGTCGCGGATCCAGTCGGTGTTGTGGTGCCCCTCGAGGTGCCCGTTCACGGTGAGGTCGTAGTCCGTGTACTTGCCGTTGTTCTCCGCGAACGAGATCCAGGTGTCCCACCCGGGCGGGTAGTCGCCGCTCTCAGCCGCCGCCTTGTACTGGTTCAGGTACTTCCCGATCAGCGCCGTGTCGTAGCCGGCGGCGTGCAGCCACGTGGCGATGGTCGAGTGATCGCCGTGGAACGCCGTGTACCCGCCGAACGGCGCGGTGTTGTCCCACACGCCGTTCGTGTGGGAGTACTGCCCCGTGAGGATCGAGACCCTGCTCGGGCAGCACAGCCCGTTCGGGACGAACGCGTTCGTGAACGTGACCCCGTGGTCGACGAGCAGGCGCTTCACGTTCGGCATCCACTGCAGGGTGTCCCACCGCTGATCGTCGGTGAGGATGAACACGATGTTCGGGCGCTGCGTCGCCCGCAGCGCGGCGAGCGGCGCGGCATGGGCGTCCGCGCCGGTCGGCCCCAGCGCGAGGACCGCCGTCACGATGGCGAGCGCCGTGGTCCGCAGGAGCCGTCCGACCCCGCCCCCGATGATGGTGCCTCTGGTTCCCATCTCCGCCTCCCCGGCTCGGGGCGCCGCCGGTGCGGTGCCGTCGAGCCGAGGGTCGGGCGGAGATAGATGCTGGGAACCCGGGAGAACCCCGGTAATGACGCGGAGATTCCCGAGATCGGGCAGGGACCGACATCTGGGTTTCGGAGGCGGTCAACCGGGGCGCCGGCGCCCGCGATGAACCGGTGGCGGAACGAGCGGCGCGATCCTACGGGGTGAGCTCGACCCGGGCCGTGTCCACGTCGAACAGCGAGAGCTTGCCGTCGGGGTTCACGTGCGTTGAGTTCGAGTTGTCGGCCCACGCCGGGTAGAACGCCCCGTCGACGAACGCGAGCCCGCTGTAGTCCCCGTAGTCCACGCCGTTCATCGCGTCGTCGTCGTTCGAGGTGCCCTCGCTGATCCGGAAGTTCTTCAGGAAGGACTGTCCGCCGTCCAGGCTCGCCGTCCCCCAGTACTGGGTGTCGTCGTTGGGGACCCCGTTCGTGTCGCCGCCGCCGCCCAGGCCCCGGTCCTTGCGCGCGTCGTGCCACGTCACGGCCAGCCACCCGGTGGTCTGGTCCAGGGCGATCCTCGGCAGGATCTGGCTGTTCACGCCGGCGTCGTCGTTGAGGCGGGCCGGCGCGCTCCACGTGGCGCCGTCGTCGTCGGAGTAGCGGAGCCAGATGTTCATGTCGTCGCTCTCGTCCGGATCCTCGCGCGTGTACATGACGTAGGCGCGCCCGGTGAAGGGCCCGCCCGAGCGGTCCCAGGCCAGCCCGGCCTCGGCGTCCACCGACCGCCCCGACTGCACCGGGAGGTAGTCGAACCCACCGACGTTCGTCAGGGCGATGTTCACCCGGGGGCCGAACAGCGCCGGGCCGAGCCCGTCGGGATCGGTCGAGACGCGGACCTTACCCTTGGTCTCGCCGCTCTGCGGGATCTGGTACGTCACCATGACCTGCCCGGCCGGGCCGATGGCGATGTCGCCGTAGTTCCCGGGGTGGGCCTGGGGAGCCACCTCCGGCGCCGTGAACTCGCCCACGTGTCCGAGGCCGGTGACCGGCGCGCCGCGCGCCACCACGCCGCGGTGGGCCAGGAAGTACGTCACCCAGATCGAGCCCGCGCCGGAGGCCACGGTGGGCTGGTCCTGGAACCGGCTGGTGCCGGTGGTCCGGATCCGCCCCCGGAACGACGCCAGCCGGGACCACGACTCTCCGGCGTCGGTGGAGATGAGGATGGAGACGAGGTCGTAGCTGGAGGTGAACTCGAGATAGCCGAAGTACAGGTTGCCGAACCCGTCCCACGAGAGCGTGGGGTCGCAGCACCCGAACCCGAACCCGTCCCGGGTCGTGGCGATGTCGCGGTGGGCCCACGTCGCCCCGCCGTCGTGGCTCACGGACTCCAGGAGCCCGGGGCCGGCGCGGTCCTCGTTCGACACCACGACCAGGTTCTGGGGGTTCGTGGGATCGATCGCGATGGCCTGCTCGGACTGCCCTCCCCGCTTCAGCGAGACGTCGACGTTGGGCCCGACCGTCACGATCGGCGACGACGCGCCGGCGCCGGGCGCGGCGACGAGCATCGAGACGGTCGCGGTGGCGCCCACCCCGGCGACGGCGAGGAGGCGGGCGAGACGGGTCCGGGCGGATCGGGGTCGGAGCCGGGGAACGACGGCCATGTGGGCGCTTCCTTCCTGGTCACGGCCGGGGACTGGTCCCGGCGGGTGGGCCTGTGTACCACCACCGGCCCGCCACCGCCAAGGAGACCGAGCCGGAGGGAAGCTCCGAGGGGGGAGTTGACGCTCGGCGATCCATGAGACAATATATCGACTCGATATATGCAGCCGATATATCGAACCGACATGTAGGGGAAGAGGAACCGATGCTCGAGCTCGCGATCCTGGGACTGCTGAAAGAGCGGTCCATGCATGGATACCAGCTCTCGAAGCGCCTCACCGACACCCTGGGGGCCTTCTGGAAGGTGTCCTACGGCTCTCTGTACCCGGCCCTGAAGCGCCTGGAGCGCGAGGGTGCGGTGGAGCCCGTGTTCGACCCCGACGACGTGGGCCGGCGCAAGAACGTGTACCGGATCACGGCGAAGGGCGAGGCCCTGTTCGCGGAGCTGCTCCAGGAGGCGGCCCCCGAGTCGTGGGAAGACAACCGGTTCCGGGTCCGGCTGGCCTTCTTCCGGTACCTCAAGCCCGACACCCGGCTCCGCCTGCTGGAGAAGCGGCGGGCCTACCTGGAGGACCGCCTGTCCGACATCAAGTCGTCGCTGAAGGCGTACCGCGAGCGCATCGACGCCTACACCATGTCGCTGATGCGCCACGGAGCGGAGACCACCGAGCAGGACATCGCGTGGCTCGACGGACTCATCGAGAGCGAGCGTCGCCAGCTGCCCCCCGCATCGGGGTCGTCGGCGCCGCCGGCCGAGCCGGTCCCGGGGGGTGGCCCCAAGCCCCGGGCCCGCCGCCGCCCGGCCGCGAAGCCAACTGGAACCAACGGGGGACGTTCCCGGACGGGCGGCACCGACCGCCGTTCGGGGGACACGGTTCGTGCGAAGGAGCGTGCATCGTGAAGAAGATCCGTCTGGCCATCGTGGGCGTCGGCAACTGCGCCTCGTCGCTGGTGCAGGGACTGGAGTACTACAAGGACGCCCCGCCCGACGAGCGGGTCCCCGGCCTCATGCACGTCCTGCTGGGCGACTACCACGTCTCGGACATCGAGGTGGCCGCGGCGTTCGACGTCGATGCCAAGAAGGTCGGGAAGGACGTCTCCGAGGCCATCGTCTCGGAGCCGAACAACACGATCCGCTTCGCCGACGTGCCGCCCCTCGGCGTGGAGGTCCAGCGAGGGGTGACCCTCGACGGCCTCGGCAAGTACTACCGCGAGACCGTGGAGGAGTCCGACGCGCCGCCGGTGGACGTGGCCGCGGCCCTCCGCGAAGCCGGGGTGGACGTGGTCGTCTCCTACCTCCCCGTGGGGAGCGAGGAGGCCACGAAGTTCTACGCCCAGGCCGCCATCGACGCCGGGGCCGCGTTCGTCAACTGCATCCCGGTGTTCATCGCGTCGAACGTGGAGTGGGCCCGGAAGTTCGCCGAGGCGGGGCTCCCCATCGTGGGCGACGACATCAAGAGCCAGGTGGGCGCCACGATCGTGCACCGCATCCTCACCAAGCTGTTCGAGGACCGCGGCGTCCGGCTGAACCGGACCTACCAGCTGAACTTCGGCGGCAACATGGACTTCATGAACATGCTGGAGCGAGAGCGCCTGCTCTCGAAGAAGCAGTCCAAGACGCAGTCGGTGCAGTCGCAGCTCCGCGAGCCGCTGGACAAGTCGAACATCCACATCGGCCCGTCGGACCACGTGCCGTGGCTGGAGGACCGCAAGTGGGCCCAGATCCGGCTGGAGGGCCAGTCGTTCGGCGACGTGCCGCTGAACATCGAGCTGAAGCTCGAGGTGTGGGACTCGCCGAACTCGGCGGGGATCGTGATCGACGCGATCCGCGCCGCCCGGGTGGCCCTGGACCGCGGGGTGGCCGGGCCGCTGATCGGGCCCTCGGCCTACTTCATGAAGTCGCCCCCGGTGCAGTTCTCCGACGAGGCCGCCCGGGAGATGGTCGAGGAGTTCATCATCGGCAACGGGGCCTCCAAGGGCGCCGACTGGACCGCCTTCTTCGACGTCCAGCCCGCGTAGTGCCGCCCCCCGTGGAGGGGGAGCCGTGAAACGCGGAACGACGCTGGCCCGGGCCCGCGAGGTCCTGGAGTCGCGCGACTTCCGGTGGCTGTTCGCCACCCGGATCGTCAGCCAGCTGGCCGACGGGCTGTTCCAGGCCGTGATCGTGGCCTCGGTGGTGTTCGGGCCGGACAAGCAGGACACCGCCGTCGGCTTCGCCAAGGCCACCGCGGTGCTCATCGTCCCGTACTCGGTGCTGGGGCCGTTCGCCGGCGTGCTCGTGGACCGGTGGCGGCGCGAGCGCATCCTCTCCCTGACGCCGCTGGTCCGGGCCGCCGCCGCGCTGCTCCTGCTGGCCGGGGAGCACGAGTTCGCGCCGTTCTACGCCGGAGCCCTCATCGTGCTGTCGGGGAACCGGTTCTTCCTGGTCACGGCCGGGACCGTGACCCCCAAGCTGGTCCTCGGCGACGACCTCCTGGTGGCGAACTCGATGAACTCGGTGGGGGGGACGGTCTCCACGATCATCGGGGTGTCCATCGGGGGGCTCCTGGCCGACCTCGCCGGGTTCCGCCCGCTGCTGTTCGCGTGCGGCGCCCTGTGGCTGACGGCCTCGTTCATGGTCCGACGGATCCGGACGCCGCTCTCGGCGGCCGTGGCGAACGGCGCGGGCCTGGAGACGATCTCCGCGGCAGTGGTGCGGGTGGCCGGCGAGTTGCGCGACGGCGCCCGGCGGCTGCTGCGCACGCCGCGGGCCCTGGGACCCATCACATCGTACACATGGGACCAATTCCTCCAGGGCCTGATCCTGGTCATCTCGTTCGTGGTGTTCCGGGAGCGATTCAAGGAGGGGGTGGGCTCGTACTCGTTCCTGATCGGGGCGGGGGCCGTGGGTGGCTTCGTGGGCCTGGCCACCGTGGCCTGGGTGGACGCCCGGGTGGGGCGGCCCAGGGCGGTGGCGGTGGCGTTCGTGGTGTCCGGCGTGCCGCTGCTGGTGGTGGCCCCGATCATCTCCGGCGTGGCCGTCCTGGTGGCGAGCTTCTTCCTGGGGCTGGGGTTCGCGTGGAAGAAGGTCCCGATCGACACGATGGTCCAGCAGTCCGTGCCCGACCGGTACCGCGGCCGGGTGTTCGCCGTGTACGACGTGGCCCAGAACATGGCCCGCGTGGTGGCCGCACTCCTGGCCATCGTGGTGGTCCGGGAATCGGCCGTGGCCGTGGAGGTCTTCGTGATCGGGCTGGCGTTCGTGCTGTACGCCCCGGTGCTCCCCCTGTGGATCGGGCGGACCGTGGACGTCGACGTCCGGAGCTATGCCGGGTCGCGCGCCGACGAGGTCCCCCGGAGCATCGTGCTGGCCGGGGTGGAGGAGCCGGTCGAGGTGGAACGGTCCTGGCGGGAGGAGCGGGCCGGTGTCCGGTTCCTGTGCTTCAGGCTCCGCCTGTCCGACGGCTCACGCCTGGAGGTGGCCCGCCCCGACCCCGACGGCCCCTGGCACATCGACCGAGAGCTTCCCCCGCAGGACGCCGCACCGCACTCCGGGTGAGCGGCGGCCGCCTACCGGGGCGGGCCGACGACCCGGTACTTGACGTGCGTGACGCCGGGCGCCTCGACGACCCTGATCTGCTCGAGCTCGAGGGCGAAATGCCACTCGAACAGCCGCATCCCGCCGACGCCGATGGGGTCGTCCCGACTCTGGTTCGGGCCGGCCGAGTACCCATCGAGGGACACGGACAGCTGGAACCACACCTTCCCCACGCGACCTCCTCTTCAGGGTCCGTCAGAACTGGTGGGGGCACCAGGGGTCGCGGTCGCCGGCGAACATGGCGTCCGCCGTCGCGACCGCCCCCGGGGTGAGCTCCTCGATGCGGCCGGCCCGGAGGAGGTTGCCGAGACGGGTCCCGCCGAGGTACGCCGCGCCGAGCTCGTTCGCGGTGAGGACCAGGTCGGGATCGCCGTCCGTGGCCCGGCACTCCGCGCCGCCCGGGCCACCCACCAGCTCGAACCGTCCCTCGTTCCAGGGGCAGATCTCGTCCCGGACCTCGAGGACCACGCGTCCCTCCGACCCGTAGGTGCGCGCGGAGAGCGCCGCGGGGACGTCCAGGAGGCGGATCCACATCCCGTCGATGACCTTGATCCCGAACCTCCGGACGTCGAGGGCCATCGAGAACAGGGGGTCGTCCACGGGGCGGTTCCAGAACTCGATCGTGCGGACGAGGTCGATGCCGAACACGTAGGACCACATGGCCTGGGTGCTGGCGGGGGAGGTGGCCATGGCCTCCACCACCTGGACGGCGCCGATGTCCACGCCGTCCTCGTCCCCCAGCTTCACCCGGTACACGGCGTACGCGTCGGGTCCCTCGGGCCCCTCGTGGAGGGCGAAGAACATCTTGCCCCAGCCGCCCTGGCGGTGATGTTCGCTGTCCTCGTGGCGGAACCGGTACACCCACCAGTCGTGGTTCCGTTCGATCATGCCCGGGGTCTCGGCGCGGACCCGCTCGTACACGGGGGCCAGCTCCTTCATGGCGTCGTCGAACGGCAGGAGCCGGACCCGGCCGGGGTCCGGGAGCGGCCGGAGGAACGAAGCATGGTCCCGCGACACGGTGGCGATGATCGCGCGGGTCCCGGTCCCGTACCCGAACCGCTGGTAGATGGGGGCCTCGCTGGCCCACAGCGCCGAGAGGACGTCGCCGTGGTCCCGGGAGTCGTCCAGCTGGCGCCGCATCAGCGCCCGGAGCATCCCCCGGCGGCGGTGCGTGGGAGCCACGCCGACCGTGGTCACCCCGGCGGCCGGCACCTGGGCCCTGCCGGGAACCGTCATCTGCAACGAGATCACCGAGGTGGTCCCCACGATCTGGTCCCGGTCGAACACCGCCAGGGAGCGCCCGGGTTCGAACTCCACCCGGGAATCGCGGATGTCCTCCTCGGTGGCGTGCCCTCCGAACGGGACGAAGGCGGCCCGGACGAAGTCCGGCCACTGATCTTCCTGGAGGACGCGGATGTCGAACTCCACGCGGCTACTCCGGCAGCTGCGGGCCGGGACCCTTCGTGCCGGTGGTGGGGTAGCCGCGGTCGTCCGGCGGCCCCCCCGGACCCGGGCGGACCTGCCCCCGGCGCTGGGCTTCCTTCACGAACCGCCGGAACCGGTGCCGGGCGTAGTAGTAGCCGATCACCCCGAGCAGCACGATGGACAGCACCACCGAGAGCACGATCACCAGGGCGACCTTGATCACCACCCCCAGGATCCCGAGGGCGGCGGCAAGGAGCAGCAGCAGCACCAGAACCACCATCGTCCCTCCATGGTACGGGACGCCCGACGTTGCCGGGATGTCGTCCACGGAGCTCTGGCCAACGGGGTGATTCGACCCCGACCGGAGCGCTCACCATCTCGAGCACCTCAGGGAAAGGGGACCGCGATGATGCGGGCGTCGCATCCGGAGGGCCGGACTCCCACCTTCCGGCAGTTCGGCATGGTCATGGTCGCGGTGACGTGGTTCGCCGTGCTGCTGCCGGTGGGGGCGAGGGCCGCTGGGACGCTGATGACCCTGGTCGGCTCGTCCTGGAGACCAGCCCTCACAACCCCTGAATGCGGTTGGGCACCTCCCGTCCTCCCCGGGCACGCCGGCTGAGTGCCAAGTGCGACTACCGCAGCTGCTTGTCGGCGTCGAGCATGAGGTTGCCGAACACCCGGGCCGCCGTGGGGAACGCGTGGATGGCGTCGGCCAGGACGCTCACCGGGATCCCGGCCTTGACCGCGATCACGCCCTCGTGGATGAGCTCCGACGCGCCCGGACACGCGGCGAACGCGCCCACCAGGACCTTGCGCTCCCGATCGACCACCGCGGTGACGTGCCCCGGCGCGCCCTCCAGGATCGCGGTGTGGGACGGCCACGGCGGCTCGATCGAGTACCCGCGGGCGGTGACGGAGAAGTCCTGCGTCACCTCGAACGCGTCGATCCCGCGCTGCTGGGCCTCCTCCACCGTGATCCCCACCGCGCCGGTCTCCGGTTCGGTGAACGTGGTCTTCGGCACGGACTCGATGTCCAGCACGTGCGTTCGACCGACGACGTTCCAGGCGGCCACCCGGCCCTCGTAGTCGGCCACGTGGGTGAACTGGAGGCCCCCGGCCGCGTCGCCGGCCACGTACAGGCCGTCGCCGATCGCCAGGTGCTCGTCGTGGTCTGCCACGCCGCGATCGGTGAGGCGTCCGCCGGCCTCCTCCACCCCCATGGCCCGGAGGTCGGCCGCTCGCCGGCCCACCGAGACCAGCAGCTCGGCGCCCTCGGCGGTGGTGCCGTCGTCGAGCTCGACGATCCGTCCCGCCCCTCCCGCGGTGACCTTCACGGCGTGCGCCCCGATCCGGATGTCCACGCCCTCCCGTTCCAGCTGGGCGGAGACCACCTCGGCCGTGCGGGGGTGTTCGCGGGCCAGGAGCCGGCTCCCCTCGATCAGCGTCACCTTCACGCCGAACCGGGAGTACGCCTGGGCCAGCTCCACCCCCACCGGGCCCCCGCCCAGCACCACAATGGACGACGGGAGCTCGCGGGTGGACGACGCGTCGTTGCTGGTCCAGTACCCGGCCTCGCGGAGGCCCTCGATGGGCGGGATGAACGGAGTGGAGCCCGCGGCGATCACGACGTTTCGGGTCTCGAACGAACGGGGGCGGCCCCCGTTCCCGTTCGGCGCGACCTCCAGCCGGCCGGGCCCCGTGATCCTGGCCTCCCCCCGCATCACCTCGACCCCGGCGCCCTCCAGGCCCTTCAGGTGGCCGGAGTCGTCCGGGTAGTCGATGCCCTCGCGGGAGATCATCCAGTCCCGCCGGGCCGAGGCCCGCTGCCACGGGTAGTCCGCGCCCTCGTGGCGGCGCCGGGCCGAGTCGAGCAGCGTCTTGGTGGGCATGCACGCCCAGAACGAGCACAGGCCGCCCACCAGGTCCCGTTCGACCACGGCCACCTTCCGGCCGGCTTCCGCGCCGGCGTACGCCGCGGCCTCCCCCGACGCGCCGGTCCCGATCACCACGAGGTCGTAGTCCATCGACTCCCTTTCGTTCGATCGCCGGATGGCTTCCGGGCGGGCCCGCGTTCCTCACGGCCCACGCCGCCTGCGAGCGTAGTCCCGGCGCCCGGGGGCGTGTTACGGCCTCCGGCGGAGGGCGACGAACCCGGCCCCGGGGCGGTAGGCCAGGCGGACCACGCCGCGGATGTTACGGGTCCCCACGGGGCCGAACGCCCTGCTGTCGGTGGACGCGTCGAGCCGGTCGCCGGTGAGGAACCATTCGCCGGCGCCCAGGCGAACGGGACCGGGCAGGGGTCGTCCGCCGGGAAGCACGTGGATCTCGTCACCGGGGCCGGCAGCCACCCGCTTCACGATCTCGAACCCCGGCCGGCCGGGGTGCTCCACCACCACGACGTCGCCCACGGCCGGCCGGAGCCGGAGGGCGAGGACCCAGTCGCCATCGAGCAGGCTCGGCTCCATGCTCGGGCCCCGGACCTCGGCCCGCAGCGGGCGGAGCCGGGCCAGGGCCAGCGCCACGAGCGCGACCGCGGCGGCCACGGTGGGCCCTCGCGAACGGGGGTTCGGCCCCCGGTGATAGGTTGTCCGGGAAGTCACTTCCGTCCTTCGAGCGAGGAGGCGACATGCGACAGCTGCTCCAAGCGTTGCTCAGGCCGACCCGCGTCGTCCACGCCCACTGCGACCTGCCGTGCGGCGTGTACGACCCCGCACAGGCCCGGATCGAAGCCGAATCCGTGGCGAAGATCCAGGAGAAGTACGGCGACGCCGCGAACCAGAAGAAGCCCTCGGAAACCGAGGACGACTTCAGGGCCCGGTGCCTGGTGATCAAGGAGGAGCGGGCCGACCTGGTGAAGCACCACCTGTGGGTGCTGTGGACCGACTACTTCAAGCCCGAGCACCTCGAGCAGCACGCCGACCTCCACGACCTGTTCTGGAAGGCCACCAAGGAGGCCGGAGAGGCCAAGAAGTCCACGGACCCGGCCCAGGGCAAGAAGCTCCTCGACCTCATCGACCAGATCGGGGAGATCTTCTGGGCCACCAAGAAGGCCGCGTAGTCCGGCGATCAGTTCAGCGACCCGGGCGCGCCGAGCTTCGGGCGCGGGGAGTCGATCTGCTCGGTGATCCGGATCTCCGGCATCCGTGGCTCGGGGCCCCACATCTGGCCCTGCGGGCCCATCGGAGTGCGGGAGCGGGGGGCGGCGTCGCGTGCCGCGCGGATGGCTCGCTGGTTCCCCAGGAAGACCGCCGTCGCCAGCAGCCCGATGCCGATCGCCCCCACCACCTCGTGCTCGGTGGAGGCCAGGTGGACGGCCAGCCACGTGGCGCCGATGAGGTTGACGGCCAGCATGAGCAGCGCCCAGGCGCGGGTACCACGGCGCGGCCGATCGGATCGCTTCACGGCTCCCTCCCTGCGACGACCACTGACCGGTCGGCGGGTTGCTCGGCGCCTCCGCGCCGGATCCGGCGATGGCGAATGGTACCCCCGCGCTTGATACGCTCGCCAGCCCCATGAGGGACATCGGGCTGGTCGGGTTGCCGTTCTCGGGGAAGTCCACGCTGTTCACTGCGCTGACCCGAGCGGGGGCGGCGGGCGGACGGGCCAACCAGGCCGTGGTCCCGGTTCCCGATCCGCGGCTCGCCGTCCTGACCGAGCTCGAACGGTCCCGCAAGACCGTCGCGGCGCAGGTCCGGTTCGTGGACGTGCCGGGCGGGACCGGCGCGCAGGGGCTGGCCGCCATGCGGGAGGTCGACGCCCTCGGCGTGGTGCTCCGGGCGTTCGGTCCGGAGGCGGATCCGGCCCGGGACCTGTCCGAGGTCCTGGCCGAGCTGCTGCTGGCCGACCTCGCCGTGGTGGAGTCGGCGCTGGAGAACGCGCGACGCCGGGCCAAGGGCCGCTCGGGGGCCGTTCCGGAGATCGACACGCTGGAGCGCGCGCACGCGGCGCTGTCGGAGGAGCGCGCGCTGCGCGAGGTCGGGTTCGACGAGGATGCTCGGGCGCACCTGCGGGGCCTGGCGCCGCTCACGCTGAAGCCGTGGATCCCCGTGGCGAACCTCGAGGAGGGCGCGGCGCTCCCGGACGGGCTGCCGGAGGGCACCGTCGCCGTGTTCGCGTCGATCGAGGCCGAGACCGCCGGCATGGACGAGGAGGAGGCCCGGGAGCTGCTGGCGGAGTTCGGAGTGACCGAGCCCGGGCTCGAGTCCGTGATCGCCGCGTGCTACCGGGCCCTCGACCTCATCACGTTCCTCACCACCGGGGAGGACGAGACCCGGGCCTGGGAGGTCCGCCGGGGCGCCACCGCGCCGGAAGCCGCCGGCGCCATCCACACCGATCTCCAGCGGGGATTCATCCGGGCGGAGGTCGTGAGCTACGAGGACCTGGTGGCCGCCGGCAGCTGGAACGCCGCGAAGACGAAGGGCCAGCTCCGCGTGGAGGGGAAGGATTACGTCGTCCGCGAGGGCGACATCCTCCACGTCCGCTTCAACGTCTGACAGCTTTCTATCTCGTGTTCGCCAGGTTTCGCTGGCGAATGGATGCCGTTACACTCCCTTTCCATGGACGACAGCTATCGGATCGGCGAGGCGGCCTCGGTGCTGGGGGTTCGGGTGGAGACCCTCCGGCGGTGGGAGCGGCAGGGGAAGCTCAAGACCCTTCGAACGGCCGGTGGCCAGCGCAAGGTCCCGGCATCCGAGGTCGCACGGCTGCTGGCCGTGCGCCGCGAGCGTCAGGGGCCGATGGCCGCGACGTCGGCCCGGAACCACTTCCCCGGCGTCATCACCGCCGTGAAGAAGGACAAGCTGGTGGCGACCGTGGAGATCCTGGCCGGTCCCCACCGCGTTCTGGCGCTCATCACGCGGGAATCGGCGGACGAGCTGCTACTGAAGCCCGGGATGCAGGCCGTAGCCACCGTGAAGGCCACGAACGTCTTCGTCGAGGTACCGGCGTGAGGCGTCTGGCTCCGCTCGCGATCTGCTCGCTGCTGTTGTCCGCGGCGTGTTCGCAGGGGCACATCGACGACGGCGGCGCCACGGTCACGGTCCTCGCGGCCGCGTCGCTGACGGAGTCGTTCCAGGCCATCGGCCACGACTTTGAACAGCAGCATCCGGGAGAGGTATCGGTCCGGTTCGGCTTCGGCCCTTCTGACGGACTGGCCCAGCAGATCCAGCAGGGGGCGCCGGCCGACGTGTTCGCCTCCGCGAGCGAGAAGTGGATGGATGCGGTAGCCGACGACCCGGGCGTGAGCCACCGAGCCGACTTCGCCCGGAACCGCCTGACGATCGTGGTGCCGGCGTCGGACCCGGCGGGGATCGAGCGCGTCGACGACCTGGCGAAGCCCGGCGTGAAGCTCGTGCTGGCCGCGGAGGGCGTGCCGGCCGGCGACTACGCGCGGCAGATGCTGGACAACGCCGGCATCGCCGACGCCGCGCTGGCGAACGTGGTCTCGAACGAGATCGACGTGAAGGGCGTGTTGCAGAAGGTCGCCGCGGGCGAGGCCGACGCCGGGATCGTGTACGTCACGGACGTCACGCCGGATGTCCGAACGCAGGTGCGAGCCGTCGCGATCCCGGATGACGTCAACGTGATCGCCCAGAATCCGATCGCCGTGGTGGACGGGTCGGACGTCCCCGGCTTGGCCGCGACGTTCGTCCGGTACGTCGAGGGGCCCGGCCAGGACGTGCTGCGGTCGGCCGGATTCCTTCCGGCGAGGTAAGCGTGGCCACCCCGACAACAGCATCTCCGCCGGCGCCTTCTGTGGCGGGGCAGGCGCCGGCTCGCCGGTTGGGCGCGGCCCTGCTCGCGCTTCCCGCGGTGGCGTTCGTTCTGGTTCCGCTGGTGGCCCTCGCGGTGAAGGCGCCGTGGTCGCGCGCGGGGTCGGCGCTGTCCCAATCTGGAGCGTGGACGGCACTCCGGGTGTCGGTGGAAGTGACTGTGCTGGCCACGGCGATCTCCCTGGCACTCGCTCTCCCCGTCGCCTGGGTGCTGGCCCGCGTGCCGTTCCCGGGGCGGCGGGTGGTGCGGGCGCTGGTGGTGCTGCCGATCGTGCTCCCGCCGGTCGTGGCCGGGGTGGCGCTCCTCGCGGCGCTCGGGAAGTTCGGCCTGGTCGGTGGGCTGCTGCGCCACGCGGGGGTGACGCTCGCGTTCACGACCGTAGGGGCGGCGGTGGCGGCGGCGTTCGTGTCGGCGCCGTTCCTGGTCCTGGCGCTGGAGGCCGGGTTCCGGGGGCTCGACACGCGGTTCGAGGACGCGGCTCGAACGCTGGGGGCGTCGCGCTGGTACGTGTTCCGGCGTGTGACGATGCCGCAGGTCCGGCCGGCGTTGGTGGGCGGGCTGGTGCTGGCGTGGGCCCGGGCCCTCGGGGAGTTCGGCGCCACCATCACGTTCGCGGGGAACTTCCGCGGCACCACGCAGACCCTCCCGCTCGCGGTGTTCCAGGCGCTCCAGACCGACCCCGGCGCGGCCATCGTGATCTCCCTGGCCATGCTGGTGGTCTCGGTGGCCGTGCTGGTGGCCGTGGGCGGCCGGGTCCTGGCCCGGTGAACGGCGCAGGCGCCCTCGAGGCGACCGTGGAGGTGCCGCGGGAGCGGTTCGACGTCCACGCCTCGCTGCGGATCCCCGCCGGCCGGACGGTGGCCCTGCTGGGGCCGAACGGGGCCGGGAAGTCCACCGTGGTGCGGGCGCTGGCCGGGTTGGAGCCAGAGGTCCGAGGTCGGGTGGTCCTTGATGGCGCGGAGCTCGACGGGAACGGTGTGCGCCTGCCCCCGGAGCGGCGGCCGGTCGGCGTGGTGTTCCAGGACCTCCTCCTGTTCCCGCACCTGTCCGCGCTGGAGAACGCGGCGTTCCCGCTGCGGGCCCGAGGCGTGGCGAGGCGCGAGGCCCGGGCCCGGGCTGCGCGGCTCCTGGAAAGGCTGGGCGTGGCCCATCGGGCGGGCGCGAAGCCGGCCGAGCTGTCGGGTGGGGAGGCCCAGCGCGTGGCGCTGGCCCGGGCCCTGGTCCACGAGCCGCGGCTGCTGTTACTGGACGAACCCCTCTCCGCGCTGGACGTCCGCTCCCGAGGCGAGATCCGCACGCTGCTCCGCGAGCTGCTGGCCGGCTTCCCGGGCGTCCGCGTGCTGGTCACCCACGACCCCGTGGAGGCCATGACCCTGGCCGACGAGCTGGTGCTCATGGAGGAGGGCCGGGTCACGCAGGTCGGGACACCCGAGGAGATCCGGGACGCGCCACGAACCCCGTACGCCGCTGAGCTGGTGGGCGTCAACCTGTTCGCCGGAACGCTGGTCCGCCTGAACGACGGGAGCGGACTCCTCAGGACCCCCGACGGCGACGTGGTGGTCGGCTGGCCCGCCGACGCGGCGGGCGACACCGACGGCGTGCTCGGAATCCTCCGCCCCGCCGATGTGGCGCTGTTCCTCACGCCGCCGGAGAGCGGCTCCGCCCGGAACGTCCTGCACGGCCCCATCACCAGCGTCATCCGCGACGCCGACCGCGCCAGGATCCGCATCGCCAGCTCCCCCCCGCTCGTCGCCGAGGTCACGGCAGCGTCCGTCACCCGCCTGGGACTCACCGAACGCACCCCGGTCCACGCCGCCTTCAAGGCGGTGGAGGTCTCGGTGATCCTCCCGGAATAGTCCGCGGAGCTAAACCTTCCGGGCAGCTCCAGCGTCGTCCACGATGAGGGTGTGAGGGACGAGCGACGTGCCGCGTTCGAGGGGTTGTGGCGGGAGGAGTACGCCCGTGTGTTCCGTGCGTCGTTCCTCATCACCGGCGACCGGCAGGAGGCGGCCGACGTGACCCAGGAGGCGTTCGCCAGGGCGTACGAGCGGTGGCGCACGGTCTCGCGCGCCGAGCGTCCCGGCGCATGGGTCCAGCGGGTCGCCGCGAACCTCGCGATCTCCTGGCGCCGCCGCCAGCGCCTGCACCAACGCGCACCGCAGCCCCCCGGCGACGCTCCCGAGCCCGAGGTTCCCGACCAGGAACTCATGGCAGCACTTCGAGCCCTCCCGCCGGCCCAGCGCGCCGCCGTGGTCCTGCGCCACTGGGCCGACCTCTCGATCGAGGAGACCGCGCGAGCCCTCGGCAAGCGACCCGGAACGATCAAGGCCCTCACGTCACAGGGCCTTGCGAACCTCCGCCGATCGCTCACGAAGACCCAGGAGCCCACCACCCAATGAGATCCGACACCGACATCGAACGCCGCCTCGTGGCCGCGGCCGAGTCGATCCCGGTCGAGCTTCCCCCGGCGGACGCGGCGATCAGGGGCGGCCGACGGCGCGGGACACGCCGAATCATCGCGCTGGCAGCTGCGGTGGCCCTTGTCGGCACCGGTACAACCTGGGCCGTCACTCAGCTCGGAGGCCTCGACCCGGGACCCCAGCCCGCCGACACGTTCGATCCCGGTGGAGTCCGCTACGTCCAACTGCCGACGGGCCGTCCCGTGCCCGTGCCCGAGGGGTGGTTCGTCCAGTCTGGCGTATGGCCAGGCATCGAAGACATGGCACTCTCGACCAGCCGTGACGCAGTCGAGGCGGCCATCAGTGGCTGCGGCCTGGCCGACAGCTCGTGCTCGACCCGTCACATCGAGGCTGGTGACGTCGAGACAGGTGACGCATTCGTTCAGGTTGCGGTGCTCACGAACGGCTGCACTCCCGGGTACTGCGACATGGCATTCCCGGATCAGCTGAGGCCCGACGACTTCGACCAGGTGGGGAGCATCGACGGAGAGCCCGTGCTGCAAGCTGTGCGCACCATCAACGCAAGATCCGGGTCCGTCGAGGTTCGGTACTGGGTGGGACCAGACGCCACGCAAGCGTCTCGCGACGCTGCGGAGTACGTCGTGGCGAATCTCCGTTTCACTACCGGAAGCGAACCATTGGCGTTCGACCCCAACGAGGCTCACCCGGTCGACGTCTGGTACGCGGACGCGCCTGTGCCCGTTCCCGACGGCTGGGCCTCCACGACCGTCCCACTTCAACTCCACTTCGGCCTCGGTCTGGGCGCTTCGACGAACGCAGATGCCGTGGCGCAGCTGGTTGAAGGATGCGGGCAAGGTGACAGCCACTGTTCGATCCGGGGCTTCCGCGAGGGGAACCTGAGCCCAACAGATGCGTTCGTCTATGTCTCGCTCACGTATCGACCGTCGTGCGCCTCATGCTCTCCGCCATCCCAGCTGCCCCCGGACATCGTGCCTGGGGCTTTCGAAGTCGTCGGCGAGATCCTCGGCTCGCCTCTCCATCGCCTCACCGGTCAGGGACCAGCGGATGCCGCGATCTACGGGATCGAATACTGGGTGGGGCCCGAGGCCGACGCAGCCACGCGTGACGCAACCGAGTACCTGGTGTCACACCTCAACGTGCCGACTTCGTCCGCCCTGGGGTTGGTCGAGTACTCCGATCCCGACGACGGCTACACGATCACATATCCGGCGGGGTGGTATTTGGCCGACGAGAAGCTGACCCCGATCCTGACGTCCCCGGCGGAGATCCTGGCGCTCGGGACGTACGTGCTGCGGCCCGGCGGCACGAATTGCGCGCACGTGCCCGAGAACGCCATCGAGGACCTGTTCCCGCAGGACGCCCTGATCTGGCTCGCCGAGGACTCTCCTGGCAAGGCGTTCGAGCGGGGATTCGAGCCGCGGCCGGAGACGTTCGCCACGGAGAAGCCGAACCAGGAGGTGGAGGCCCGGTATTGCCTTTCCGACCCGGAGAAGCGGTACACGCAGTGGTGGATACCGTTCGCCGACGCCGGGCGGGCCTTCTACCTGTACGTGGCCATGGGGCCGGACGTCTCCCCCGAGGTCCGCGACCAGGTCTGGGCGGCCGTGGACTCGCTGGAGTTCGAGCCGGCCGCCGAGTAGCCGGCCTACGCCGGAGCCGGCTCGGCTCGCTCCGTCCGGCTGAGCGTCCGTACGCCGAACACCGTGACCAGCACCAGCGGGAGCAGCACCACGAGCACCGCGATCTTCGGGTTCGTTGCATCCGCCACCGCCCCGTCGACCAGCGCGGCGATGGGTCTGGTGCCCAGGAACGCGATGGTCCACAGGCCCATGATCCGGCCGCGCATTCGGTCCTCGACCTCTTCCTGGAGCGCGGTGGTCCACGCCGTGCTGGAGGCCAGGTAGCCGAGGCCTCCCACCAGCAGCACCCCCAGCGCCGGCCAGAACGACGGCGTGAACGCAAACCCGGCCAGGCCGCCGGCCATCAGCAGCATCGTCCACGGGAGCATCCGCAGCCGGGTATCGGGGGGCGCCCGGAACGTCCGGGCCAGCAGGAACGCCGCCAGGATCGAGCCGATCCCGAACGCCGCCACCAGCAGCCCGGCGTCGTGGTCGGCCCGCCCGAACACGTCCTGGGCGAACGTCGGCCCCAGGGTGATCACCGGATCCGACGCGATCGACACCGCGGCCACACCGAAGAGCATCATCCGCAGGCGGGGGTTCCCCCACGCCATCGCCAGCACCTCGCGGATCGAACCTCCCGATTCCACGCGCGGGGCCCGCTCCAGCCGCAGCAGCAAGAGCGCCGCGATCAGCGCCAGGAACGACAGGCTGTTGATCCCGAACGCCCACCCGAACCCCAGCCCCGCGATGGTCGCGGTGGCGATCACCGGGCCCACCACCCGGGCCAGGTTGTACGTCACGGAGTTCATCCCGATGGCCTGGCCAAGGTGCTCACGCCGGACCAGCGCCGGCAGCAGCGCGCCCATGGCCGGGATCGAGACCGCGTACTGCACCCCGACCAGCACGGCCACGACCATCACCGCCGCGACCGTGGCGTTCCCCGACCCCGCGAGCACGGCCAGCACCCCGGTCGCCGCCAGCGCCAGGACCTGCGTCGAGATCAGCAGGCGCCGCCGGTCGAACCTGTCGGCCAGCCGCCCGCCGAACAGCGCCAGCGCCAGCACCGGGACGAACAGCGCGGCGTTCGTCACCCCGACCATGAACGAACGGCCCGTCAGCTCGAGGACCAGCACGCCCTGGGCCACGTTCTGGAGCCACGTGCCGGTGTTCGACACGACCTGGCCGAAGAAGAACAGCCGGAAATTCCGGTTCGCGAACAGCCCCGAGGACCCGGCCCCTCCGTTCGGGGAGGCCGGCGCCGGGCCACCGGGCGCGCGCGACGGCTCGATGTCGGTGCGGGGAGTCTCCATGCGGCTCGGGTACGAGGCTACCGCTCGGCCGGGGGCTCGCTCGGGGCAGGATGGCCGGACGGCGCCCCTGCGGTGGAGGCAACGCCCCGCTCCGCCGCCCATTCGTCGAGCAGGCGGACGGCCTCCTCGCGGTCGATCAGCCCCTGCTCCAGCCGGAGCTCCATGAGGAACGCGAGGGCCTCGCCCACCACCGGTCCCGGCGGCACCCCGAGGTGCTCCATGACCTCGTTCCCGTCCAGGGGCGGCCGCATCGCGTCGAGGTTCTCCTGTTCCGCCAGCCGGGCGATGCGCTCCTCGAGGTCGTCCTGCAGCGCCCGGAACTGCTTGGCCTTGAACAGGTTCCCGGTGGTGACGTCGGCCCGGGTCAGCTGGTTGAGCCGGTCGAGCTGGGGGCCGGCGTCGCGGACGTACCGCCGGACCGCGGCGTCGCTCCATCCCTCGCCGTAGCCGTGGAACCGCAGGTGCAGCTCGATCAGCCGGCGGACCTGTTCGATCACCGAGGTGGGGTAGCGCAGCTCGCGCAGGCGGACCTCGGCCATGCGGGCCCCCACGACCTCGTGGTGATGGAACTGGACACCCTCGGCCGTGAACTCCCGCGTCTTCGGCTTCCCGACGTCGTGGAAGAGCGCGGCCAGGCGGAGCACCAGGTCCGGCTCGCAGTTCTCGACCACCGCGAACGTGTGCCGGAGGACGTCCTTGTGCTTGTGGACGGGGTCCTGTTCCAGCTCGAGGGCCGGGAGCTCCGGCAGGAACTCCTCGGCCAGCTTCGTGTCGACCAGCAGCTGGAGGGCCCGCCCGGGCTCCGATCCCAGCAGCAGCTTGTTCAGCTCGTCCTGGATCCGCTCCCGCGACACGATGGCCAGCCGCGACCGCATCCGTTCGATCGCGGACACCACCCGCACCGACGGCGTCACGCCGAGCTGGGACACGAACCGGGCGGCCCGGAGCATCCGGAGCGGGTCGTCGGAGAACGCGATCTCCGGCTCGAGCGGGGTGTCCAGGTGCTTCGCCGCGAGGTCCCGGAGGCCGCCGAACGGGTCCCGGAACTCGCCCTCCGGCAGGCGGACCGCCATCGCGTTGATCGTGAAGTCTCGCCGCGACAGGTCGGTGTCGATGTCCCGGGCGAACGTCACCGCGGGCTTCCGTTCGGCCTCCGGGTACATCTCCTCCCGGAACGTCGTGATCTCGAACTTCCGGTCGCCCTTGAGCGCACCGACCGTCCCGAACCGCACGCCCTGGAGGTACCGCCGGTCGGCCCACCCCTTCAGCACCCGGAGCGTCTCGTCGGGCCGCGCGGAGGTGGCCATGTCCAGCTCGGAGTCCGGGTCGAGCCGGCCGAGCAGCGAGTCCCTGACCACGCCCCCCACCAGGTACAGCTCGAAGCCGGCCCTGCGGAACCGATCCCCGAGCTCGCGGGCCAGGGGGTCGATCTCGACGAGGGCAGCGCCGGTCGGCCGGTCGGAGGTGGGGGGCTCGGCCATGACCCGGCCATGGTACCCCCGGCACTCCGCCGCACCGGCGAACGTCGCGACCGGCTCAACTCGCAGCGTGGAGTGTCGATGGAACGGGAGGAGGTCCGGGCGAGCCGGTCGCGAACGGCGGGCGCGGGCCGCAAAGATCGTCGAGTCGGTCCCGCCCCGCTGGGCGGGCGGCAACAGCCTCGGCCGGGCTCCGCGTAGTGCCCGGGGGCGGGACCCTCGATTCAGTCCTCCGCGGGAGGACCATCGCGGGCGAGGATCTCCCGGATCACCTCTCCCTTCGCGTCCGCGTAGTTCTGGACGTACTTCCACCGCCGCCTGGCCAGCTCGCGCTTCGTCCTGCCGTACAGGTCGTGGTCCTCCGGGCTGGTCCGCAGCCGGTCCCGGAAGGCCACCATGCGTTCGATCGCCGGGCACCCCTCCGAGAACACGTGGATCTGGACGTCCGCTCGCGGCGTCTTGAACATGCGGTGCTCGTACCAGTCCGGCTCGCGAATCCGGAGCACGTAGCCCGCGGCCTCCAGTGGGGGGACGTAGCTCTCCTCGTCGGCCGAGTCCGCGACGACCAGCAGGATGTCGATGATCGGCTTGGCCGCGAGCCCGGGCACCGACGTCGAGCCCACGTGCTCGATCCCGAGCGCACGCTCGCCGAGCGCGGCCGCGATCCGGCGGGCCTCGTCCGCGAACCGTTCGGGCCAGGCGGGGTCGTGGTCCACGAGCTCGATCGGGCCCCCGTGCACGCGGAGCTCCCCAACCGTCGCCGCCCGGATCTCCTCCTCCCGGGCCTGAGGGGACTCGCCCATGACCCGGCAGGATATCCGCCCCCACCCGGCTCGCCAGTCGCTCGCGCGGTGCCGCGGGAGACCCTCGACCTGCCGACGCGATAGCGTTCCCCGTCGTGGACGCCGCGCCGGGATTCCTGTGGTCGCTGCCGAACTCGGCGATCGGGCTGGTGTTCGGCGCGCTGTCGTTCCGGCGACCCCGGCTCCTCGACGTGTCACCCCACGAGGCCCGGAGGGTCCTGGTGTTCGACGGTCCCGCACGGGGCTACGCCCGCCTGATCCCGCTGTTCGGCTACTCCGCCCAGACGTTCGGGCACGTCCTCATCGGCACGGTCCGGATCGAGGGCGAGCTCCTGGCCCACGAGCTGGAGCACGTCCGGCAGTACCGCCGGTGGGGCCCGCTGTTCCTCCCCGTCTACGGCGCGATGTTCCTCCGGTACGGCTACCGACGGCACCCGTTCGAGCTCGCGGCCGCTCGCGCCGCTCAGGGTGCGGAGACCCTTGCGGCGCAGGAGGTCCGGGCGTCGTGAGGATCCTCCTGGGAACCGCCGCGGGAATGCTCGAGGCGGGCCCTGGCCGCGACCCGGTCGCCCTGGCGGGGCACGACGTGGGCGCGCTGGCACCGGCCGCCGGTGGCGGGTGGTGGGCGGTGGCGAACGGAACCGAGCTGTGGCACGTGACCGGCGGCGAGGAGCGGGCGCCGGCGACCGCTCCCGAGGGCGTCCGGATCCATTGTCTGATGGACGGACCGGCCGGCGTCCTGGTGGGTGCGACGGAGGCCGGCCTGTTCCGCCTCGTCGGCGAGGAGCTGGCGCCGGTGCCCTCCTTCGACTCCACGCCGGGGCGGGACACGTGGTCCACGCCATGGGGCGGCCCACCGGACGTCCGGTCGATGGCGGCGGGACCCGACGTCGTCGTGTACGTGAACGTGCACGTCGGCGGGATCCCCCGCACCGCGGACGGCGGAGCGACGTGGCAGCCCACCATCGAGGTCGACGCCGACGTCCACCAGGTGATCGCGCACCCGGATCGCGTCGGAACGGTCCTCGCCGCCTGCGCGTACGGCCTGGCGGTGAGCCGGGACGGCGGCCGGACGTGGACCATCGACGACGCGGGCCTCCACGCCTCCTACGCCCGAGCCGTCGCCGTGGCCGGCGACCACGTCCTCCTCACCGCCTCCACCGGGCCCCGGACCCGGCAGGCCGCGATCTACCGCCGCCCCCTGGACTCGGACGGCCCGTTCGAACGATGCACGGACGGCCTCCCGGAGTGGTTCGACGCGAACCTCGACACCCACCGCCTCGCCTCCGACGGCCCGACCGTCGTCCTCGCGGCACCCGACGACGCCCTGTACCGCTCCGGCGACGCCGGCACGACCTGGGAACGAACGGACGACGGCTTCCCGCCGGTGCGCTGCGTCGTGATCGAACCCTGACCGAGAGCCGAGACCGGTCAGACGGTCACGCCGGGGACCTCGCCGATCGGGATGGGGCCGTCGCCGGTGGGGCGGGACGCGGCGACCACGTCGGCCCGGAGGCGGGCGGACTTCATCGCCAGCTGGAAGTCGTGCGGGTTCGAGGACGCCTCCATCGCGTCCTCCTCCCGGACCAGCCCCTCCATGACCAGCTTCACCAGCGACTGGTCGAACGTCTGCATGCCGTAGAACTCGCCCTCGGCGATGACGTCGATGATCTCGAACGTGCTCTCCGGCTTCAGCAGCCGCTCCTGGACCCGGCCGTTGTTGATCAGGACCTCCACCGCCGGGACCCGCCCGCGGTGGTTGGCCCGGGGCAGGAGCCGCTGCGACAGGACTCCCCGGAGGCCCGAGGCCAGCGACACGCGGGCCTGGCGCTGCTGCCCCGGCGGGAACAGGTCGATCAGGCGGTTCACGGTCTCGGTGGCGTCGATCGTGTGCAGGGTCGAGATCACCAGGTGCCCGGTCTCGGCGGCGTGGATGGCGGCCTCGGCCGACTCCTGGTCCCGGATCTCCCCCACGAAGATCACGTCGGGGTCCTGGCGCACCACGTGCCGCAGGGCGGCGGAGTACGACTGGGTGTCCACCCCCACCTCGCGCTGGTCGATGATCGAACGGTAGTCCTCGTGGATGACCTCGATGGGGTCCTCCACGGTCACGATGTGGGCCCGGCGAGTCATGTTGATGTGGCCGATGAACGAGGCGATGGTGGTGGTCTTCCCGGTCCCCGTCGGCCCGGTCACCAGCACCAGACCCCGGGGGGCCTCGGCCAGCGAACGGACCACCGGGGGCAGCATGAGCTCCTCGAACGTCGGCGTCTCGGCGCGGACCCGGCGGATGGCCAGGCCCACGGCGCCCCGCTGCCGGAAGCAGTTCACCCGGAACCGCCCCACGCCGGGGAGCGTGTAGCCGAAGTCGGCCTCGCTGGTGTCGCCGAACTCCGACGCCTTGCTGGGCGGCAGGAGCTCCGCCGCGAACAGCTCGGTGTCCTGGGGGCCGAGGGCCGGGAACTCGGTCGGGGTGAGGGTCCCGTCAACGCGGACGAACGGAACCGCCCCCACCTTCAGGTGGAGGTCGCTCCCCCCCATCTCGACCATCGTCCGCAGGAGCTCCCAGGCCTCCATCGCCCCCTTAGCGTCGGCACGAACGGCCCGGTTCCTTTAGCCCGGGGGCCTCGCCCGAGGCCCCGGCGGCGAATTTCCGGGACCTTGACAGGTTGCCTTGACAGGCACCGGGGAAAGGTGAGAGGGACCGAAGGCGAACCCGTGTCGGAGGTGACGTTTCCAGTGGCCGAATCGAACGGCAACGGCAAGCGGATGTCCAGGGCGGAGGCCGGCCGCAAGGGCGGGCTGACCACGAAACAGCGCTACGGCCCCGAGTTCTTCGGCAAGATCGGGAAGATCGGGGGCAAGAAGGGCGGCGACACCACGAAGCGCCGTTACGGCGTGGAGTTCTACCAGCAGATCGGCCGCAAGGGAGGCTCGCGCTAGCGGGGCCTCACCGGCCGGCCCTGCCTCGGCCGGGGTGAGCACCTGCCCAGTTGCGTTGCCGCGCAACATCGGGTGGGAATCCCCGGGTCGGGGCGTCCGGACGGCCCACCCGGACCCCCTGCCATACTGCGCGCATGCGGACGAGCGTCGACGTCCACAACCACCTCGTTGACAGGGGCGTCCAGCATGAGCTGCTCCCCCTGAGAGGCAGGTTGCGCTCCGCCGAGCGGATCTCCGCCGTCCTCGGCCTGCCCCCCGAGGTGGTTGGCAAGGTGGTCGTGTTCGAGACCGACGGGGGACCGGTGGCGGCCCTGGTTCCCTCGAGCCGCGACGCCGACCCCGTGCGCGTCCGGCGGGCCATCCGGGCCTCCGAGATCCACGCCGCCTCCCCGGCGAAGGCGTCCCAGCTGTCCGAGTACCTGTTCGAGGCGATCCCCCCGGTCGGCCTCCCACCGTCGTTCAAGGTGGTGATGGATCGCCGGCTGGCCTCGCAGGAGGTCCTGTATTTCGCCGGGGGTGAGGCCACGGCGATCCTGAAGGTCCGGGCCGAGGATCTGGCCGGCGCGGCCGACGCGAAGCTCGCCCGCATCGCCACCGCTCAGCGGCGGGCCGAGCCCTCCTCCGGCGGCCCGTGAAGACCAGGACCGAACGGTCGGCCGGCGGGGTGGTGTTCCGGCCGGCGGGCGACGACGGCAACGGTGACGTCGAGATCGCCCTGGCCTCGCGGCGGACCCGGAAGGGAGACCTGGCCTGGGGCCTGCCGAAGGGCCTCATCGAACCGGCGGAGCAGCCGGAGGACGCCGCCCTGCGCGAGGTCCGCGAGGAGACGGGGCTGGATGCCGAGATCGAGGACGACCTGGGCTGGATCTCCTACTTCTACGTGTGGGAGGGCGAGCGGGTCCGCAAGTCCGTGCGGTTCTTCCTGATGCGCGCGACCGGGGGCGACATCTCCCTCCACGACCACGAGATGGAGGAGGTCCGGTGGTTCCCCCTGGACGACGCGGTCCGAACGGCGACCTACCCTTCGGAGACGGGCGTCCTCCGCAAGGCCGCGGGTCTCCTGCGGACCTCCCGGTGAGCCCGTCGCGGCCCTACAATGGCGCCGCCGCCATGAGACGGCTCCCCGGCATCCTCGCGGTCCTCTGTGTCCTGGTCTCGCTCGCGGTTCCGGTACCCGCCGCCCGGTCGGCCCCCTCCCCCGAGATCCGGCTGACGCTCGCCGGCCAGTCCCCCTGGGTCACGCCCCAGGACCCCCTGCTCCGGCTGCGGGTCCGCGCGGTGAACACGGGCTCCGACCCCGTATCGGACCTGTCGTTCGGGATCACGGTGTTCACCCGGGCCCACACCCGGACGCAGTACGAGCAGTCGCTCCGGGGCGACCCCCCGGACGCCGGGGTGCTGTTCGCCAGGTTCGAGCTGGTGCCCGGGGAGCTGGAGCCGGGCCAGTCCCAGTCGCTCACGCTCGAGCGGACCATCGTCGACGACGTGGGGCGGGCCCTGGCCGAGGGGGGCCAGACGGCCGTGTATCCGATGAAGGTCGAGCTCCGCTCGGGGGACGAGACGGTGGCGGCCCTGCGCACCCCCATCGTGTGGCTCGACTTCGGCAAGCACCAGCGGGTGGCCGCTACCCGGCTCCGCGTGGGGTGGTCGTTCGTGCTCCACCGTCCCATCGACTACCTCCCGGACGGGACGTTCCGCCGCCCCGCGCTCCAGGACGCGGTGGCGCCCACCGGCCGACTGGCCCAGGAGGTCCAGGCCCTGGACGGCATGGCCAACGATCCGGTCCGGCCCCGGCCCGTGGACATCGTGTGGTCGCCCACGCTCCTGTCCCAGCTCCGGACGATGCGCGGGGGGTACTCCGTCATGGATGGCGGGACCCGTCAGGACGTCCCCGCCGGCCAGGGCGGGTCGGCGGACGCCGGGGCCGTGCTGGATGCCCTCCGCCGGCTGGCCCAGGCACCGCTCGTCGAGTCCACGGCGCTGCCGTACGCCGGCTCCACCATCCCCTCCCTGATCCAGGCCGGCCTGGGGTCGGACCTCCCGGTCCAGCTCTCCCTGGGTCGGGAGCGGGTGCAGGAATTCACCGGAACCACCCTCGCCACCGACATCTTCTTCCCGCCGGACGGCGCCATCGACCAGGCCTCCCTGGCCACGCTGGCCGCCCGCGGGGTGAGCACGTTCATCCTCGACGACGGCCTTGTGTCGCGGCCCCCGCAGCCGAAAGAGTTCGCCCAGCCGGCCACCGCGGCGCTGGTGAACAGCCCCATCACGACGGTCACCGGGATCGTGTCCGACCCGGGCGTGAGCGCGATCCTGGCCTCGCCCGTGGCCCACCACGACGTCCGGCTCACGGTGCAGTCCGTCCTCGGAGAGCTGGCCCAGATCTGGCTGGAGCGCCCCGGGATCCCCCGGGCCGCGGCCATGTCGTTCCCCGACTCCCTGAACCTGCCGGGGCGGCTGTTCGACCCACTGCTCCGGATGGTGAGCTCCGCGCCGTTCCTCCAGCTGCAGAAGCTCAGCGCGATCAGGAAGAACTTCCCCCCGCCGGCCCGGGAGGCCGCCAGGCTCGTCCCCCATCCGGGCCCCTCCTTCCCGGCGAGCTACGCGGACGACATCGCCGCCGCCCGCGCGGGGATCGCCACGTACCGGTCGATCCTGGTTGACGACAGCGACCTCCCGGACCGCATGGAGGACGTCGTCCTGCGGGCCGAGGGGGATGCGTTCGCCGTCGATCCCGGCTACGGGGAGGCCTTCCTGAACTCCATCCGGACCCGGCTGGGGGGCCTGTTCACCGGCATCCGGCCCGACACCTCGGCCGTGGTGACCCTGGCCTCGGGGCGGGGCGTGGTCCCGCTGAGCGTGCTGAACGAGACGCCGGACCGGGTCCGGGTCCAGATCCGCATGGTCTCGGTCCGGCTGGATCCCTCGGCCGAGACCCAGACCGTGGAGCTCCGGGGGGGAGCCACGACCCAGCTGCTGTTCCGGCTGAAGACCAGGACCACCGGCCGGTTCCCCGTGCAGGTCCGGGTGCTGACGCCCGACGGCCAGCCCCTTGGGCCGCCGCACGAGCTGGTCATCCGGTCCACGGCCTACAACCTGGTGGCGCTGATCATCACGCTGGGGGCGGCGCTGTTCCTGTTGCTGTGGTGGGGCCGGCGCCTCCTGCCGCGCTCCCGGACCGCGTGAGCGGGGTGGACCTCCGGCCGCCCTCCGAGGAGGCCGACGACACCGGCGCCGGGCTCCTCCGCTCCACCGCGGTCATGTCCGTGGGGACCGGCCTGTCCCGGCTCACCGGGTTCCTCCGTCTGTCCGCCATGGCCTACGCCCTGGGCGTGGCCTCCTCCCGTATCGCCGACGCGTACAACGTGGCGAACAACACCCCGAACATCGTGTACGAGCTCATCCTGGGCGGGGTCCTCACCTCGGTGTTCGTCCCGGTGTTCGTGGAATGGCTGGACCGCCGGGGCCCGGAGGAGGCCTGGGAGGTGGCCCGCCGGGTGATGACGATCGCCGTGGTGTCGCTCACGGCGATCGCGGCGCTGATGATCGTGCTGGCGCCATGGATCGTGCACCTGTACACGGTCCGGCTGCCGGCCGGCCCGGATTCCGACGCCGAACGGGCCGCCGCCACGTTCTTCCTCCGGTGGTTCATGCCCCAGATCGTCTTCTACGGCGTGGGGGCCGTGGCCACCGGGCTGCTGAACGCGCACCGGCGGTTCGCCGCGCCGATGTTCGCCCCGATCCTCAACAACCTCATCGTGATCGCCACGATGGTGGCGTTCGTGGTGCTCCCGGGCCCGCCGTTCCCCACCCCCGAGGGGATCACCACCGCGCAGCGGTACGTGCTGGCCATCGGCACCACGCTGGGGGTCGTGGCGATGACGGCGGCGCTGTGGCCGGCGCTGCGGCGGATCGGGTTCCGGTTCCGCTGGCGGTGGCAGTGGCGGAGCGAGGCCATCCGCCGGATCCGCCAGCTCGCGCTGTGGGTGTTCCTGTACGTGCTGGTGAACCAGATCGGGCTGGTGGTGGTCATCGTGCTGGCCACGGGGTCCACCGACTACGCGACCTACACGTCCGCGTTCATCCTGTTCCAGCTGCCCCACGCGATCTTCGCGGTGTCGATCATGACCGCGCTGCTCCCGGCGCTGTCCTCCCGATGGGCCGACCGCGACGTGGACGAGTTCCGTTCGATGCTGGCCCGGGGGATCAGGTACACCGCGTTGGTCGTCCTGCCGGCGGCGGCCGGCTACGTGGTGCTGGCCGGGCCCATCGTCCGCCTACTGCTCCAGCACGGGGTGACCGACGCGTCCCGGGCCGCCGAGGTGGCCCGGGTCCTCCAGTTCTTCGCGATCGGGCTGTTCTCGTTCTCCGCCTTCCAGCTGCTGCTCCGCGCCTACTACGCGATGCAGGACACGCGAACGCCGGCGCTGGTGAACATCGCCGCTGTGGCCGTGAACACGGCGGCGAACATCGTGCTGTTCCACCTGCTCGGGGTCCGGGGGCTCGCCCTGGGGTTCGCCTCCGCCTACACGTTCGGGGCCCTCGTGCTGGTGGTGCTGATCCGGCGGCGCCTGGGCGGGATGGAGGGCCGGACCATCCTGGAGGGCCTGGGGAAGGTGGTGGTGGCCTCGGGGGTCACCGCGGCGGCCGCGTGGGGCGCGTCGCACCTGCTGGCACGGGTCTTCGGCACGGCCACGGTGCCGGAACAGATGGTCCAGGTGCTGGGATCGGTGGGAGCCGGGCTGTTAGTGTTCGTCGCGATGGCGCTCCTGCTGCGGATGGAGGATCTCCGGCAGGTCATCGGATTGGTTGCGGGGAGGTTCCGCCGGTGAGCGCGGGGGCGCATGGCAGCGGGGGATTCGATTCGATCCGTCGCCGCCTCTCGGACGAACGGGGCCTGGTCGGCAAGCTCCTCGTCGTCACGATCGTCACGATCCTGGTGGTGGGCCTGGCTCTGATCGAGACGGGGTCGATCGTCTTCACGAAGATCTCGCTCGACAACACCGCCACCGCGGTTGCCGCCGACGCCGCCCGGGAGCTGGCCTCGAACGGAACCCCGGCCACCGCCTGCAACGCCGCGCTGCGGTCCGCTCACGAGAACGACGAGGGCGCGAGGCTGGTCCAGTGCAACGCGAACCCCTCCACCGGGATCGTCTCCATCAGGCTCCGCAAGAAGGCCTCCACGATCATCGTGCAGCGTCTGGACTTCCTGAAGAAGCTCGGCGTCGTGAAGGCGACGGCCACCGCGGGGCCACCGCGCGAGTAGCCGCGCCCGCCTCCGGGCGGCCGGGGACGCCCCGATAGACTCCTGCCCGTGGAGCGCCTCGCGTCCGGGACCGTGCTCGGGGACCGCTACGTGCTGCACGACGTCGTGGGCTCGGGTGGAATGGCGGCCGTGTGGCACGCCACCGATCGTGTCCTCGACCGCCCGGTGGCGGTGAAGATCCTCCACGCCCGGCTGGCCGAGGACCCCGCGTTCCTGGATCGCTTCCGGGCGGAGGCCACGGCCTCGGCCCGCCTGACCCATCCCAACATCGTGAACGTGTTCGACACGGGGGCCGACGGGCTGGTCGCGTTCATCGTCATGGAGATGTTCGACGGCGAAACCCTCCGCGAACGGCTGACCCGCCAGGGGCCCATGGAGCCCGGCGAGGCCGCGGCCATCATGGTGCAGGTCCTGTCGGCGCTGCAGTTCGCGCACGACAACGGGCTCGTCCACCGGGACGTCAAGCCGGCCAACGTGCTGGTGTCTCCGGACGGGCGGGTGAAGGTCACGGACTTCGGGATCGCCAAGGCCGCCTACGAGGGCGCCGACCCCACGACCACGGGACAGGTCCTGGGGAGCGTCCCCTACCTCTCACCGGAGCAGGTGGAGGGCGAGCCGGTGGATGCCCGGTCCGACGTGTACGGGGCCGGGATCATGCTCTACGAGCTCCTCACCGGGCGTACGCCGTTCCACGCCGAGACCGAGATCGCCACCGCGATGATGCGCCTCACGAACGAGCCCACCCCGCCCCGGGCCATCCGGGCGGGCATCCCCCGTCCCCTCGAGGCCGTCGTCCTGCGGGCCCTGGCCCGGGACCCCGACGCCCGGTTCGCCAGCGCGTCCGACATGGCCGGGGCCCTGTCGCGGCTGCACGGGTCCGCGGCGACCGTGTCCCTGCCGCGGGTGGCGGCCGAGCCCGAACCCGCGCATCCCGGAGGCGGGTTCTTCCGGTCCTGGATGGTGGTCCCCCTCCTCGCGATCCTGGTGGCCGCGGTCGTCATCGTGATCGGACTGCTGACCCAGACATTCCAGCTGGGCGGGAAGTTCGGGATCGAACCGAAGGGGAGCTCGAAGCCGAGGTCGTCGGCGCCGCCGTCCGACCGGGTGCTCGACATCGTCGGCGTTCCCCAGTCCGTCGATCCGTTCGGGGACGACTCGGAACACGACGAGGACCTCCGGTTCGCCACCGATGGCGATCCCGGCACGTTCTGGCAGACCGAGGGCTACAACTCCGAGGATCTCGACAAGCCGGGCGTCGGGATCGCGTTCGACCTCGGCACCCGGCGCGAGGTCGACGGCTTCGAGCTGGAGTCCCCCCTGCCGGGTTGGGAGTTCGAGATCCGTGTCGGCGACGACCTCGAGGCCATGCCCGACCAGACCGGGGAGCGGTTCACCGCGGGCCGGTCGATGAGCCCGGCCATCGAGCCCGCCACCGGGCGGTTCGTCCTGGTGTGGATCACCCACGTGGTCCCGGCGCCGGACGGACAGAACCGCGCCGAGATCTCGGAGTTCTCGGTCCTCGGGCCCGGCGGGTGAGCTCCCGTGGCTGAGGACCGCTCCGACGAGGACCTCATCCAGCGGTACCTCCGCGGCGACGCCAACGCGTTCTCGGTCCTGGTCCGGCGCCACGAGCGCCGCGTGTACAACCTGTGCTACCGGATGCTGGGCCGGGAGGAGGACGCCCACGACGCCGCCCAGGACGCCTTCCTCACCGCCCTCCGCAAGCTCTCCTCGTTCCGGGGCGAGGCCCGGTTCACCACCTGGATGCACCGGGTGACCGTGAACGCCTGCTACGACGTCCTCCGGCGCAAGCGCCGGGAACCCATGCTCGAACCGGCCCGCGACGAGGACGAGCCCGAGCCGCCGGGGCCGGCGTCCCCGGACCACGCCGACAGCGCGGTGGCCGCCGTGGACGTGCAACGGGCGCTGGTGGAGGTGCCGCAGGAGTTCCGGGCCGTGCTCGTGCTGCACGACGTCCAGGACATGGCCTACGAGGACATCGCCGAGGTCCTGGGGATCCCCGTGGGAACGGTGAAGTCGCGTCTGCACCGGGGCCGGGTGGCGCTGGCCCACGCCCTCGGTGGCACGTTCGGCGGGCCGGCCCAGGAACACCAGACCCCCGCCCGTCCGTCCAAGGACCGGTTACCGGAATGAGCGACCTCCACCGCACCCCACCCGACGAGCACCCGGACGGCCTCCTGGCCGGCCTGGTGGACGGCACCCTGACCCCGGCCGAGGAGGCCGAGGTTCGTTCGCACCTGGATGGCTGCGAGCGGTGCCGGGAGGAGCTCCGGCTGGCCGGGTCGGCGCACGCCGCGCTGTCCGGCCTGAGCGAGATCGAACCGCCGTGGGGCCTGGGCCGGGCCGCGATCGAGGAGGCTCGGGGCGGCGGCGGCCGGACGGAGTGGCGGCGCCGGGCCACCGCCGGCCTCGCCGCCGCGGCGGCGGTCGCGCTGCTGGTGGGGGTCGGCGTGGCCGTCCTGCACGGCGGCTCGTCGAGGAAGGCCGCGGGCGGGGCCGCCCCCGCGGCGAGTCCCCGGGCCGTCGCGTCGTCAGCGGCGCCCAATGCGCCGAACGAGGCCGCGGACAACCAGCCAACGATCGTCCAGCGGCCCGACCTCGACTACTCGAAGGCCGGCATCGCACGCCTCGCCGAGCAGTTCGCGTCGGTCTCCTCGGTGACGGCGCCCCCGCAGCCCTCCGTCGCGCCCATTCCGACCATTGCTCCCTCGTTCCCGTCGCCGGTCGGGAGCGCGTCGGGGCCGGCGATCGCCGGCGCCTCCTATGCACGGGACCCCGTGTCGTGCCTGAACCGGGCCCGGGAGCTCCCCGGCGGCCCGCCGCCGATCGAGGTCATCGAGGCCAGGTTCGAGGGGCAGCCCGCCCTGATCGGGATCTACCTCGAGTCCACCCGGCGCGTCGCCGTCTGGGTGGCGGCGACCGATTGCACGTTGCTGCACTACGCCTCCCAGCGGATCACCTGATCGCCGGCCCTCTGCGCTGTTCAATCTCCGGAATAGGGACCGGTTATGGCGTATGGGAGAATGGAGCACGACGTGGCGGACGAACGAGACGTCATCATCCTGGGGTCGGGGCCAGCGGGGTTGACCGCCGCCCTGTACAGCGCGCGCGCCAACCTGAAGCCCCTCGTGCTGAAGGGCATCGACGCCGGCGGGCAGCTCATGCTCACCACGGAGGTCGAGAACTTCCCGGGGTTCCCGGACGCCATCCTCGGTCCCGAGCTCATGGAGCGGATGGAGAAGCAGGCCGGGCGGTTCGAGGCGGAGCTGCTGCACCAGGCGGCCACCCGCGTGGACCTGTCGGAGCGGCCGTTCGGGGTGTGGGCCGGCGACCAGGAATGGCGGGCCCGGACGCTGATCATCGCCACCGGCGCCAGCGCGAGGTGGCTGGGGGTCCCCGGAGAGGACAAGCTGCGGGGCCGCGGCGTGTCGTCGTGCGCCACGTGCGACGGGTTCTTCTTCCGGGGCCAGGAGCTCGTGGTGGTGGGCGGCGGCGACTCGGCGGTGGAGGAGGCCACGTTCCTCACCCGGTTCGCCACGAAGGTGACGGTCGTGCACCGGCGCGAGGAGCTCCGGGCCTCGAAGATCATGCAGGACCGGGCGTTCGCCAATCCCAAGATCGACTTCGTCTGGAACAGCGTGGTGGAGGAGGTCCTCGGCGACGGCCAGGTGTCGGGGGTCCGCCTCCGGGACGTGGAGTCCGACGAGAGCTCCGAGCTCGCGGCGGGCGGCGTGTTCGTGGCCATCGGCCACACCCCGAACACGTCGCTGTTCGAGGGACAGCTCGAGATGGAGCACGGCTACATCGCCGTGCAGGAGCCCACCACCAGGACGAGCGTGGAGGGCGTGTTCGCCGCCGGCGACGTGGTGGACTTCACGTACCGGCAGGCCATCACGGCCGCGGGGATGGGGTGCCAGGCGGCGATCGACGCCGAACGGTCCCTGGAGGCCCTGGGGCACTGATCCCGAGGGAAACCGCCCGCATGGCCCACCCGGCGGCGGTACGATCTTGCGCACTTCCCCCCCGACCCCGGGTACGCGCGTCCCGGCCCGGGTAAGCAAGCGGGAAGAAGCGCGCCCCCGGGGGCGTTTGCATGGGGGAAGCGGGCCGGGCATGGCCCGGTACCGGCTTGGAGGAGGACGACATGGGAAACATCGGGGAGATCACGGACCGGGACTTCGAACAGAAGGTCCTGCAGTCGGACACACCCGTGCTGATCGACTTCTGGGCGGACTGGTGCGTGCCGTGCCACATGGTGTCGCCGGTAGTCGAGGAGATCGCTCGCGAACACAAGGGGGCGCTGCGGGTGGGGAAGATGAACATCGACGACAATCCGGACACGCCTCGGCGCTACGGGGTCCTCTCGATCCCGACGCTGATCGTGTTCAAGGACGGACAGGAGAAGGCCCGGGTGGTCGGCGCACGAGGCAAGGACGCCATCCTGCGCGAGATCGAACCCCACTTCGCGGCCTGATCGGGCCGCATCCTCGGTCGTGAGTCCGTTCGTCCGAACGTCACGACCCGCCTTGCGGGGAGAGCCCGCGTATCCCGATACTCTTGGCCGTGAGAACGATCCGTCCCCGTGACCGGGGCGACGACGTCCGCGACGTCCAGCGCCGCCTGGGCGCGCTCGGTTCGCACATCGACTCGGGGGAGCTCGAGGGGCTGTTCGGGCCGACGACCGAGTCGGCGGTCCGGGCGTTCCAGCAGCGCCGGGGGCTGCTGGTGGACGGACAGGTCGGGCCCGAGACCTGGAACGAGCTGGTCGAGGCGGGCTACCGGCTGGGGGACCGCGTCCTGTACCTGCGGATGCCGATGTTCCGGGGCGACGACGTCCGGACCCTCCAGCGCCGCCTGGGCGCCCTGGGGTTCGACGCCGGCCGGGAGGACGGCATCTTCGGCGAACGATGCGACCGCGCCGTTCGGGACTTCCAGCGGAACGTGGGCATGGACCAGGACGGGATCGTCGGGCACGAGACCCTCCAGGAGCTCGAACGGGTCCGGCCGCCCACGGAGGACGAGCGCTCCGGGGCCACGCTCCGGGAGGTCGAGGCCCTCCGGAAGATGCGGGCCTCCCTGGAGGGGTCCAGGGTGGCCCTCGACCCCGGCCACGGGCCGCAGGATCCCGGGGCCGTCGGTCCGGGAGGCCTGACCGAGGCCGAGGCGGCGTGGCTGCTGGCCTCCTCCATCGAGGCGGAGCTCCGGCGCAGGGGGGCCGAGCCGAGCCTCCTGCGAGCAGAGGACGAGGACCCGCCCGCCGCGGAGCGGGCCGCCCGGGCGAACACATGGGGTGCCGAGGTGTGCCTGTCCATCCACGTGAACGCCCACACCGACCCGAAGGCCGAGGGCAGCATGTGCCTGTACTACGGGCACGACGGCGCGACGTCGCAGGCCGGGTTCCGCCTGGCCGAGTCCATCCAGGACGAGCTGACATCGAGGATCGGCCTCACCGACGGCAGGACCCACCCCATGACCATCACGCTGCTCCGGGAGACGCGGATGCCGGCCGTGCAGATCGAGCCGTGCTTCGTGTCGAACCCCAGGGAGGAGCGCCTGCTGGGCGAGGAGCCGTTCCGGCGCGACGTGGCCATCGCCATCGTTCGAGGTGTGGAACGGTTCTTCGGGGCCAGGCTGTCCGGAACGCGGGCGGATGGTGGTGCCGAGGGGACCGGCTCCGGTTCGGGCGGGACGCCGCCGGAGGGGCAGGCCCGACTCCCGGCGTAGAGCGTCTTCGGGGCTCGGGCCGGCGGTCTCCGGGCTCGGGTCAGCCGCGCCGGCGCCGCGCCAGCAGGAGGAGGATCCCGCCGAGGACGAGCCCCAGCGCCGCGGCCTTCGACGACCTGACCAGCTCGGCCTTCCGGAGGTCCTCCACGGCGATCAGTCCTTGCCGCGCGGCAGGAACCCCACCCGGTCGTACGCGGTGGCCAGCGTCGTCTCGGCCACCGTCCGGGCCTTCTCGGCGCCGATCGCGAGGAGGCGGGCGATCTCGCCCGGGTCCTCCTTCAGCTCGTGATACCGGCGCTGGAACGGCTCGAGGTACGCCACCAGCGCGTCGGCGAGGTCCGATTTGAACTGCGCGTAGCCGGAGTCGCCGTAGCGTTGCTCGAGCGCGCCGACGGGCTCGCCGGAGATCACGGAGTGGATCGTGAGCAGGTTCGTGATGGCCGGCTTGTCCTCCCGGGCCATCACCTCGCGTCCGGAATCGGTGACGGCGGAGCGGACCTTCTTCGAGATGGCGTCGGGGGGGTCGAGGATCGCGATGGTCCCCTGGGGCGAATCGGTCGACTTCGACATCTTCGACTCGGGGAACTGGAGGTCCATGATCTTCGCCCCCACGGGCGGGATGGTGGCCTCCGGGACCACGAACGTCTCCCCGAACCGGTGGTTGAAGCGCTGGGCGATGTCGCGGGTCAGCTCGAGATGCTGGCGCTGGTCCTCCCCCACCGGGACGAAGTCCGTGTCGTACAGCAGGATGTCGGCGGCCTGGAGCACGGGGTACGTGAACAGGCCGGCCGAGGACGACGCCTCCTGGCCCTTCGAGGACTTCTCCTTGAACTGGGTCATCCGCCGGAGCTCGCCGAGCGTCGCGATGCAGTCCAGGATCCAGGCCATCTGGGCATGTTCCGGGACGTGCGACTGCACGAACAGCGTCGAGCGATCGGGGTCGATCCCGGCGGCCAGCAGGATGGCCGCCAGCTCGATGGTCCGGTTGCGGAGCTCCTGGGGGTCCTGGGGCTGCGTGATCGCGTGGAGGTCGACGATCAGGTAGAAGCAGTCGTTGCGGTCCTGGTCGGCCACCCAGTGCCGGACCGCCCCGATGTAGTTGCCGAGGTGGAAGTCACCACTCGGCTGGATGCCCGAGAGCACGCGCGCCATGAGGCCCGGCACCATACCAAGGCTTCGACCGCCCCGAGATTGGCCGCCCTGGGCCCGGAGGCTGGACCAGAAGCAGGTCGAGCTTCCGGGCCGCCGGGCCGAACCGTTGTTAGCATCGGTGGCCCCATGACCGACCTGTTCGTCGATCCCTACATCGACCTGTACGCCGACCGCATGGCCGGGATGTCGGCGTCGGAGGTCCGCGCGCTGTTCGCGGTGGCCTCTCGGCCGGACGTCGTGTCCCTGGCCGGGGGGATGCCGTTCGTCAGCGCGCTCCCGACGGGCGACGTCCTGGACGCGGTGGAGTCGGTCCTGCGCCAACACGGGAGCGCTGCGCTCCAGTACTGCGGCGGGATCGGCCTGCCGGGGATCCGCGAGGCCGTGGTCCGGCTGATGGCCGAGGAGGACGTCGAGGCCTCCGCCGACCGGGTCCTGATCACCAACGGCGCCCAGCAGGCCCTCGACCTGGTCGGGAAGGTCTTCCTGGACGCCGGCGACGAGGTCATGGTGGAGGAGCCGTGCTACGTCGGCGCGCTCTCCGCGTTCTCCGCCTACGAACCGCGGTTCGTCCAGATCCCGATGGACGACGAGGGCATGGTCGTGGAGGAGCTCGAGGCCGCCCTGGCCCGCGGGGTCCGGCCGAAGTTCGTGTACACCGTGCCGAACTTCTCGAACCCCTCCGGTGTGACGATGTCGCTGGCCCGGCGGGACCGGCTGGTGGAGGTATGCCGGGCCGCCGGCGTCCCGATCGTCGAGGACAACCCGTACGGGATGCTCCGGTTCGAGGGCGACGCGGTGCCGTGCCTCCGTTCGCTGGACCCGGCGAACGTCATCTACCTGGGGACGCTGTCCAAGGTGTTCGCGCCCGGGGTCCGGGTGGGGTGGGCACTGGCCGAGCCCGGGACGCTGGACCGGCTGGTCCTGGCCAAGGAGGCCGCCGACCTGTGCTCCAGCGCCTTCACCCAGCTGCTGGCGGAACGGTACCTGGACGGCGACCGCTGGCGGGTCAACCTCGCGGCGCTGGTGGACGTGTACCACGCGCGCCGCGACGCCATGCTGGAGTCGCTGGAGCGGGACTTCCCGGCGTCCGCCCACTGGACCCACCCCGCGGGGGGGTTCTACGTGTGGGCGACCCTCGAGGGTGTGGACACGCCCTCGTTGCTCCCGCTGGCCGTGGACCACCGCGTGGCCTACGTCCCGGGAACCGCGTTCTACCCCGACGGCCGCGGCCGAGACCGCATGCGCCTGTCGTTCTGCTACCCACCGGAGGACGCCGTCCGCGAGGGCATCCGCCGCCTGGGCGCCCTTCTCGCGGAGCGCTCCACCCTCCGCCCCGCCGTCGGCGACTGACGGCATGTGGGGCGCTAGTCCATTGCGGACTAGGTAGCAAAGAGCCGTCCCATCTCCTTTCCTCTGATCTCGAGATTCGAGAACCCAGCGGCACTCCGGCTGCTGTCCGAATCTCGCTCCGTGCATCGTGAGGAGTCGACGTCCGCGGACCCACGGAGTGATTCCGCCGTCGTTCCCTTTGGTAGTCCATAACAGACTACTCACCGACGCGCCCTCACGCACTCCCGGACGGGTGGGTCCACGGCCGAGCCTCAACGGTCGGGGGACCAGGGCGCCGACCCCGCCGCCACAGAACAGGAGGGAGGCCCCCCGATCGCAGAGTGCGCTGCCCCTGGCGGCGCCCGCGAGATTGCCTTCCGGGGAATCCTCGGCCCTGAGGCGCGGCCCGGATCCGATCGTTCCAGCGATTCCCTCTGGGATCGGATCTCCGATCTCGCCGTGGGAGGTGTCCCCTCTCGGCGCAGCGGCCTTCCCTCGCCGCAAGCACCGACGACGATCGCGCGCCGGGGCGTCCCTAGAGTTGACCTTGAGGGTCGCGAGGGCCAGATGCGCCCAGAAGGCAGAGCCGACTTGGCCGCGCTGCTGTCGGCAGCGATCGCGTTCGACTGAGATGGGATCGGCCCGCGATTGTTTCACGTGGAACATCCCCCGCTCACAGAGTCCCCCCAACCCGGGGTGGTTGGAACGGGACACGGGCATCGCGACATGGCCAAGCCTCAACTGCAGGTACAAGGTTTGGGGAGGCTCTCGAGCGAGCCTAACCCACCGTGACGCGCGAGCCGACTATCTCGTCGACGATTCGGGTGAGGTCATCCGGCGACGAGAACTCGACCACGATCCTTCCGCGACGCTTGCCCATCCTGATCCGGACCCGGGTCTGGAGCTGTTCGGACAGGATCTCCTCGGCTTCCCCGAAGGCGCCGTCGTTGGGGATCCGGACGGCCTTGGGCGCCGGGGCCGGCGCCCGCGCGGGGGCCTGGCTGTACGTCCTGACCAGCTCCTCCACCTCGCGGACCGACAGGTCCTCGGCCGCCGCCCTCAGACCCAACGAGACCTGCGCCTCGCGGTCGGGCAGGGCCAGGAGGGCTCGTCCGTGCCCGGCTGCCAGCCGCCCCTCCCCCAGCAGCCGCTGGATCTCGGCCGGCAGCTGGAGCAGGCGGATCGTGTTCGCGATATGGGGGCGGGACACGCCGAGGCGCTCCGAGAGCGTCTCCTGGGTCACGCCGAGGTCCTCCAGGAGCTCGGCGAACGCCTCCGCCAGCTCGAGCGGGCCGAGGTCCTCGCGGTGGATGTTCTCGATCAGTGCATCCCGCAGCGACTCGGCGTCGTCCGCATCGCGGATCACAGCCGGGATCGTGGCCAGACCGGCCAACCGGGCCGCGCGCAGGCGCCGCTCCCCCGCCACCAGCTCGTAGCCCGTGTCCATCCTCCGGACGATCACGGGTTGCAGCACCCCGACCTCGCGGATCGAGTGGGCCAGCCCCTCCAGAGCCTCCTCGTCGAACCACGTCCGGGGCTGCCTGGGGTTCCGCTCGATGGCTCCCACCGGGATCTCGAGCAGACCCGCCTCCTCCGCGGCGCCGGGGATCAGCGCCGAGAGCCCCCTGCCCAATCCGCCTCGTCTCACTCTTCGCCTCCTCTTCGGAACAGTCGGAATCGACGTCTCGGCTGGCCGTTCTCCCCGGGCGACCCGTTGGAAACGGGCGCGGGCGCGGGACGCTCCGCCGGCGTGATCACCGCCGGCAGCTCGCCGATGAGGGGGACGGCCTCGCCGTCGGGCGTCTTCGCCGCCACCTCCTTGGCCAGGGCCCGGTACGTCTGTGCGCCCTTCGACCCGGGGTCGTACACGGTGATCGGCTGTCCGTACCCCGGTGCCTCGGACAGACGAACGGTCCGCGGGATCACCGCGTCGTAGACCCGGGTCCCGAAGTACCGCCTGACCTCCGCCACCACCTGCTCGGACAGCTTCGTCCGGGCGTCGAACATCGTCATGACGATGCCCGAGAGCCTCAACTTGGGGTTGACGTTCTGCTGGATCAGCCTGACGTTTCGCAGCAGCTGCCCGAGGCCCTCCAGCGCGTAGTACTCGCACTGGATCGGCACGATCAGCTCGTCCGCCGCCGTCAGCGCGTTGATCGTGAGGAGCCCGAGCGACGGCGGGCAGTCGAGGATGACGAAGTCGTAGGAACCCTCCCGCACCGGCTCGAGGGCCTTGCGGAGCCGCGTCTCCCGCGAGAACTGGCTGACGAGCTCGATCTCGGCGCCCGCCAGGTCGATGGTCGACGGGATCGCGGCGAGGTGCTCCACGGGGGTCTGGACGACGGCGTCGGCGAGAGGGGCCTGCGACAGCAGGACCTCGTATGTGGTGACCGCCCGGGCCGCGTGACGGATCCCGAGCCCGGTGGAGGCGTTGCCCTGGGGATCGAGGTCGAGTACCAGGACCTCGTGGCCCAGCTCCGCCAGCGCGGCACCCAGACTCACGGCCGTCGTGCTCTTGCCCACCCCGCCCTTCTGGTTCGCCACCGCGATGACCCGGGCCACCGCTCCGGGTCGGCGAACCGCCTGCGGTGGCTGCTCGGCCAGGGCAGGGTCCGGCGGCCCCGTCGACGCCTCCGCGGCGGCGGCCTCGGCCGCGGCGGCCACCGACGGCGGGACGGGCTGGGTCTCGACCTGGAGTTCAGCGTCGGCTGACGCATCGGTACCGGGTGAGCCAGCGGCCGGATCGGCCCCGTCCGGCGCGGAACCCTCCGTGGCCGGCCCGGGAGACCCCCCGGCCTCCGGGTCGACGCCTCCCGGCTCCATGCCCCCGGCCGTTCGCTCGGCCTGGTTCGGATCCCGGGTGGTGGGTTCCACCTCGGGACGGGGAATGTCACCGGTGACGGGCGTCTGCACCTCGCCGGGGTCCGGCACGCCCCGGGCGTCTCCGATCACCGTCGGCGGTATGCCCTCGGCCGGATCGTCGGACGAGGTGGCCGCGGGTTCGGTGTGGGCGGGCCGCTCCGGCGCCACGTCGCCGTCCCCGCCGGGCCGGTCGCCTGTACGGCTCTCCCCCACCGCGACCCCGGCCTGCTGGCTCTGCCCCGCATCCGGCGAGTCGCCGGAAGCGGGCGGGCCGGGCTCGGCGTCGGGCAGGGCGATGGCTTGGGAGGGGTCCCCGGGCTCGGGAGGCTGCGGGAAATAGGTCGTCGCGCCGGGATCGGCGTGGTGCCAGTCGGACGTCACGTCCGGGTGATCATAACGAGTGGACCGGCGGATTCAAGCCATCCAGTCGAAGTTGAGGGTCGATTTCCCGATCCGCCCGTCGCGTGAGCGCCCGAAACCGCTCCGACCGACAGGGCGTCCACCTCGTCCACGGCGTCCTCCCCGCCGGGGAAACCCCCCGCGGGCCGTTCGACGGGCCAGGATCGTCCCGCGAACAGCAGGAGGCGCCCTCCGGGACGAAGGAGGGCACGCGCGACGGCCCAGGCCCGGCCGGGAGGGGCGAAGGCCCGGGCGGTGCAGGCGTCGAACGGGCCGGACAGGGCTTCCACCCGGCCGGCGTGGATCGCCACGTTCCGCAGCTCCAGCTCCAAGGCCGCCATCTCGAGGAACGCCGCTCGCCTGGAGCGGGACTCGGCGAGGATCACGCTGACAGCCGGCATCGCGACCGCGACCACGAGCCCCGGGAGGCCTGCTCCGGACCCCAGATCGGCCACCGTTCCGGCTTCGACCCGCCGCAGCGGCGGGACGGCGCGGATGCAGTCCAGGACGTGTCGTTCGAGCAGGCGGTCGGCGTCCCCGAGAGCGACCATCCCGAAGGGGACCGCTCTCTCGGCCAGCAGCGTGCGGAACCGGACGAGCCGGTCCGCCTGGGCGTCTTCGAGCTCGACCCCCAACAGGCCCGCCGCGGAATGGAGCCTCCCGCTGTCGCCGCGATCCATCGCCCGACCATTGTCTCGCGCCCGGGCCACGAGGCGCGGAGCGGCGTTCCGTTTCACGTGAAACAGGCCTCCTGCGACAGGGGCCGTCCCCTGGGGGTGTTTCACGTGAAACAACGAGGTGTTCGCTCTCGGGTGATTCCCGGCACAGGGAACACCAATTCGAGGTCGATCCGCGCCGAACCGGGAGATGGGGGAGGGCCGAGATCAGGCCGGGCTGATGACCACGCGGCGGTCGGGGTCCTCGCCCTCACTGCCGGTGCTCACGCCGCCGATGTCGGCCACGGCGTCGTGCACGATCTTGCGTTCGAACGCGTTCATGGGCTCCAGCTCCTCGGGGCGCCCGCTCTTCTGGACGCGCCGGGCGACGTCGCGGGCCCGCGACGCCAGCTGGGCCTTGCGGCGCTTGCGGTAGTCCTCGACGTCGACGACCACCTGGCACCGCTCGTCGGTCCTGCGCAATACGATCGCCCTCACGATCTCCTGAAGCGCGTCGAGGGCCTGACCGTGCCGCCCGATCAGGAGCCCCACGTTCTCATCGTCGTCCGTGGCCCAGATGTCCACGTACATCGTGCCCTGTTCGACACCGGTCTCGACCTCGGCTCGAAGGTCCATCGCGTCGAACAACCCCTCCAGGAAGTCCGCGACGATGTCTGCCTGGTCCTCCAGCAGCTCCCGGACCTCGGCGGGCAGGTCCTCCGCCGAGTCCTCGTCCTCGAGCGGCTCAGCGGATTCCCCATCCGTGCCCGGACCGGGCTCTCCGACCTCGTCCCGGATCTGCTCGGCGCCGCCCTCGACCGTCCGGGCCTCGTCGCCGTCATCCGAGGGGGCCCGTTCGCCTCTGGAGCGCCCACCGCCGGCGTCATCCCGAACGCGCACCCGGACGATGGCCGGCTGTGATCCCATGCCCAGGAACCCTCCCCGAGGCTCCTGCAGGATCTCGACCTCGGCCTCCTGCTCGCTCACGCCGAGCTCGTCCAGGGCGGCCTCGAGGGCCTCCTCAACGCTTCCGGCGCTTCTTTCGGTTTCCCGCATTCCTGCTCCCCGAGCTCCGACCGGATCCCCGTGCCGACGACTGCGTCGGACGGGGCTTCGCACCCGCACCCGACTGTCCCTTCTGCTGGGGGACGTCGGCCTCGCCATCGCCCGTCCCGTCCTCGGCCCTGCCCAGCGGCGACTTCGTTCCCCGGGGCGCCCTTCTCAGCGCCCCCCCATCGCCCGCGCTGGTCGCCGCGGGCTTGTACCCTCGCGGCTGCCCGGACCCTCCCTTCGACCCTCCACCTCCGGTCGAAGGTCGGGCGGCCCGGCCGGGGGAGCCCCGGGTCCCCGACCGCCCAGTCCCGGCGGACTTGCCGGCACCGGAGCCCGAGGGCGAGTCTCCCGAGCGACCCTTCTGCGCCTGCTCGGCCCGTTCCATCATCGAGGCCATGAACCCCCGCCGCCGCGGCGCGGCGGACGTCGTCGGCGTCTTCCGGCCGGCCGCGATCTCTGCCTCCTCGTGCTCCCGGGCCCGGATGATGAAATGCTGCTGCCCGATCTGCCACAGGTTCGACGTGGTCCAGTACACGACCAGCCCCGCGGGGAACAGGAACCCCCACACCCCGAACATCAGCGGCATGATCCGGGTCAGGGCCTGCTGTTGCTGGGAACCGGACGGGTTCGCCCGTTGCATCTGCCGGCTCTGGTAGTACGTGGTGAGGACCATGAACACCGCGAGCAGGTAGTAGGGGATGCGGATGGGCACCCCGGACCCGCAGTCGAGCGGCTCGATGAGGTTCCCGTCGGCGCCGACCAGCCGCTCTCCCTCTTTGCCCCCGGTGAGGTTCTGCGTCCCGGTGCCGGCCTGACCGGCGCTGCACTGGAGGAACTGGACGTCGCCGCGTTCGTTGAGGATCGAGTCGTAGAGCTGGCTCGAGACCGGGATGTGGCTGTTCGGCTCGACGTGGACCGACTCGAGGTGGCCGCCGACGTTCAGCGGGAACCGCAGCACGGAGTAGAGGGCGATCAGCACCGGCAGCTGGAGGATCATCGGCAGGCAGCCGGCCAGCGGATTGACGTTGTGTTCGCGGTAGAGCTTCTGGAGCTCCTCGTTCAGTTTGGCCCGGTTCCCCCGGTGCTTCTGCTGGATGGCCTTGACCTTGGGCTGGAGGCGGGCCATCTCCTGCATCGAACGGATCTGCTTGATCCCGAGGGGGAGTAGCAGGAGCCGGATGACCACCGTGAGCACGATGATGGCGACGGCGTAGGACGGGACCAGGTCGTACAGCCGGGCGAGGACCCAGCCCAGGCCCTTCAGGAGGTCCTGCCACACGGCCAGCGCGATCACGACGCATCCTCCCCGAGTATGACAGTGTCATACTCCAGGCCCGACCGTTCCCCGCGGAGCCGCTCCGGAGCCGGATCCGGCCCGCCCCGTCCGAACGGGTTGCACCGCAGGATCCGCCAGGCGGCGAGCGCCGAGCCCACAACGGCCCCCCGGCTGCGGACGGCGTCCACCGCGTAGTGGGAGCAGGACGGCTCGAACCGGCACTGGCCTCCGAGCACCCCTGACAGCGTCGCCCTGTACAGCCGGATCAGCCCGATGAGCACCGTCCGGGCCGGCCAGCCGACCGCTCTCAGGCCACTGTGGAGCGCACGCCGAACCCGAGGCGCGCCCCCGAAGGTTCGACCAGGCATCGAGAGTGCCGCGCTCATCGGGACGCCCCGAGCAGTCCCAGGGCCTCGAGCAGGCCGCCCATCTCGGTCTCCAGCTCCTTGGTCCGGGCACCGAGGATCCCTCCTCGGGCCACCACGACGATGTGAGAATCCTCGGGGATCAGGGGAGCGAAGCGCCGCCAGGCCTCCCGGAGGATCCGGCGGGCCCGGTTGCGCTCGACCGCTCCGCCGACCCGCCGACCGGCCACGAACGCGGGCCGAACACCCGGCGCGCCGGGCGAGACGTACAGTACCACCCGGGGTCCGGCACGGTGCCTGCCGCCGGCGCGCACCGAACGGATCTCCCCCGAGGTCAGGGCACGTGGGCGCCGGGGCGCGGGGAAGCCGGTCAGGCCGACAGCTTCGTGCGGCCCTTGGCCCTGCGGCGGGCCAGGATGGCGCGGCCGGCCCGGGTCCGCATCCTGACCCGGAACCCGTGCCGCTTCTTCCGGCGGCGGTTGTTCGGCTGGAACGTCTTCTTCACGGCTCACCTGCGAGGGCTCGGCCGCGGCGAACTCGAGGCCGCGGAGGAGTCCGCAGTATACCGGCCGTGAGCGCCGCCCACCCCCTCCTCGAACGCCGCCGGGGCCTGCCGGAGGGGCCCGGGAGCCGGTCATCGGACGGGGGCGGCGGGAACCCCGGGCCGTGGAGAAAAGAGCGTCAAATACCCCCTGGGCCCTCCCGCCCCCGGAAAGGCCCGCGCTATACTCCGCCCCGCTTCCCCCCGGCTCGATGGGTCTTCGGCCTTCCCCAGAGGCGATTCCACACATGTGGAAAGGTGTTGTGGAATAAGGATGTCGGTCACTTCGTACGATCCGACCGCCCAGGGAGTGTGGGCCAGCGTGGTCGAACGAGCCCGCGAGGAACTCCCCTCGAGCTCGTTCAACATGTGGTTCTCGAAGGTCCGTCCGGGGGAGCTCGAGGACGGGGTCCTGCACCTCGTGGCCCCCAGCGACTTCGTCCGTGACTGGCTGGCCCGGAACTACCTCGACCTCATTCAGGGCGCGGCGCAGGACGCCGCGGGCGTGCCCCTGCGCATCGAGCTCGGCGCCGACCAGGCGTCCGCCCACCCCTCCGCCGACCGGTCGCAGGACGCGCCCGAGCACGACTCCTCCCGGGCCGGCGCGCAATCCGGCGGCGGCTCGGCCCCCGATCGCACAGGCGCCGGCGCCGGCCCCGAAGGCCGGAGCGGCGTCCCGCAGGAAGCCGCGGCGCCGGCCCCCGCACCCAGCGCCGAGCCCGCGCAGCTCACCGGCCTCCCCGAGCGGTACACGTTCGAAACGTTCGTCCCGGGGCAGTCGAACAGGTTCGCCCACGCGGCCGCGCTGGCCGTGGCCGAGGCGCCCCCGTCGAAGGCCTACAACCCGCTGTTCATCTACGGCGGGGTGGGCCTGGGCAAGACCCACCTCCTGTACGCGATCGGGCACTACATGACCCGGCTGAACCCGGGCATGCGGTGCAAGTACGTCACCAGCGAGACCTTCGTCACCGAGTTCATCAAGGCGGTCCGGGAACGGCAGGCCTACCAGTTCCAGCGGAAGTACCGGGACGTGGACCTCCTGATGGTCGACGACATCCAGTTCCTGGTCCGGGCGGAGGAGACCCAGCAGGAGTTCTTCCACACGTTCAACTATCTCCACGCGTCGAACCGCCAGATCGTGATCGCCTCGGACCGCCCACCCCAGGACCTGGCCGGCATGGCCGAACGGCTCATCAACCGGTTCCGGTGGGGGCTGTCGGTCGACGTCCAGCCGCCGGACCTCGAGACGCGGATCGCGATCCTGCAGCTCAAGGCGAAGCGCGACCACATCGACGTGCCGTTCGACGTCCTCACGCTCATCGCCACGAAGTTCGTGCAGAACATCCGGGAGCTCGAGGGGGCCCTGCTGCGGGTGGCCGCGTTCGGATCGCTGCTCCGCCAGCCCATCACGCCTGAACTCGCCGAGCAGGCCCTGGCCGACCTCATCCCCCAGACGGACCGGGAGATCCCCGCCGAGCTGATCCTGGCCGAGAGCAGCTCGTACTTCGGGTTCAGCCGGGTCGACCTGGTCGGGAAATCCAGGTCGCGGCCCCTGACCACCGCCCGCCACGTGGCCATGTACCTGGTCCGCGAGTGCACCGGGCTGTCCCTGCTGAAGATCGGGGAGCTGTTCGACCGTGACCACACCACGGTCATGCACGGCCTGAAGAAGGTCGAGACGCTCATGAAGGAGCGCGGCGGGCTGTACCGCCAGGTGCAGGACCTGACCCGCCGGATCCGCTCGCAGGCCCAGGGGAAATAGCGGTGGGGATCGGTGGGAGGGCGGTGGCATCCGCGCGGGCGGTCCCTCGTACCGCACCCTTGTCCACACCGCGGTCCCATGTCAGACCCGCCCGCTACGCTGCGGCGATGGCGGGTTTCCACCGAATCCACAGCGCACACGACTACGGGTTTGTGAATGAAAGGACCAACGTCGAAGTACGGGAGGTGAACAGGTGAAGTTCCGGTGCGATCGAGACGACCTGTCGGAGGCCCTGCAGACCGTCCAGCGCGGGGTGTCGAACCGTCCGGGGATCCCGGCCCTGACCGGCGTCCACCTCGCGGCCCAGGATTCCGGGGAGCTGGTGCTGACCACCACCGACCTGGAGGTGTCGGCCCGGCTGGCCCTGCCGGTGCAGGTGGGGGAGCCCGGCGTGGCCCTGGTCCCGGGTCGCCTGCTGGCCGACATGGTGAAGAGCCTCCCGGAGGCCCCGGTGGAGTTCGACGCGGACTCGAGCCAGGCCCGGATCCGGTGCGCCGCGTACGAGGGAACGGTCCGCCTCCTGCCGGCCGAGGACTTTCCGACGTGGCAGGAGCCGTCGGGGATCCGGGTGACGGTGGATGGGCCGTCGTTCGGGGAGGCCGTATCGCAGGTCGGTCGGGCGGCGTCGAAGGACGAGGCCCGGCCGACCCTCACCGGCGTCCTGGTGGAGGTGAACCGGGAGGGCGTGACCCTCGTGTCCACGGACTCCTACCGCCTGGCGGTCCGCGAGCTGTCGGCCACGGCCGCCGGTGAGGCCCAGGCCATCGTCCCGGAGCGGGCCATGGCGGAGGCCGGCCGGGCCGCCAGTGGCATGGACAAGGGCGAGATCGAGATCTTCGTGGACCAGGCGCAGGTGGCGGTGAAGGCCGCGGGACTCACCATGACCTCGCGGCTCATCGAGGGCCAGTTCCCGAACTACCGCCAGCTGCTGCCCGAGGGGTACGAGAACCGGCTGGAGGTGGGACGGCAGGCGCTGCTCGACGCCGTGCGCCGGGTGGGCCTGCTGGCCAGGGAGAACACGCCGGTCCGTCTGGAGTTCAACGCGCTCGGCGTGCGGCTGACGTCGTCGTCGCCGGACCTCGGCAATGCGGTCGAGGCCGTGGAGGCCCGGTACGAGGGCGAGGACATCACGGTGGCGTTCAACCCCGGGTACCTGGCCGACGGGCTGCAGGCTGCCATCGGCGACATGGTGAAGCTGGAGGTCCGCGACGGGCTGAAGCCGGGCGTGGTCCGGGGCGACAACGAGGCGTTCACGTACCTGGTCATGCCGGTCCGGCTCCCGGCGCCGGTGGGGTGATCCCCAGGTGACCATCGCGCTCCCCGGGTCCCCGGGCCCGGCCTGACCTGGTGCGGCTGCGGTGGCTGGAGGCCCGCGACTTCCGCAATCACGAGCACACGGAGCTCGAGATCCCGGACGGGCTGGTGGTGGCGGTGGGCGGCAACGGCGAGGGCAAGACGAACCTGCTGGAGGCGGCGTTCTACCTGCTGTCCATGGGATCTCCCCGGGTCGGTTCGGACCAGCCGCTCGTCCGGCGGGGCGCCGCCGGCGGGTCGGCGTTCCTCCGGGGCGAGGTGGACGGGCTGGAGGGGCGTTCGCTCATCGAGGTGGAGATCAGGAGCGCGGGGGCCAACCGCGTCCAGGTGAACCGCTCGCCGGTGCGGCGCAGGCGCGACGTCCGGCGGCTGGTGCGGGCCGTGTTCTTCTCCCCCGGCGACCTCGACGTGGTGCAGGGCCAGCCCGACGTCCGGCGGTCGTTCCTGGACGAGGCCGTGGCGGTCCTGTGGCCGCCGAAGGAGACCGCGGCGAACGCGTACGAGAAGGCCCTGCGGCAGCGGAACCGCCTGCTGAAGGACTGGGAGGGCGCGGGCGCCCCGCCGGGCCTGGAGGCCTGGGACGGGGAGCTCGTCCGAACGGGAGCCCAGCTCACCCGGGACCGGGCCGCGGCCGCGGCCGCGTTGGGCCCCCGGGCCGGCGCGGAGTTCGAGGCCCTCACCGGGTACGGCCTGGAGGTCCGGTACGCACCGTCGGTTCCCCACGAGTCGGAGGTGGAGGCCGAGTTCCGGGCCCGGCTGGCGGAGCGGCGAGCCGACGAGCTGGTCCGCAGGACCACGCTGGTGGGGCCCCACCGGGACGAGTTGGACCTCGCCGTCAGGGACCTCACCGCCAGGGCATTCGCCTCGCACGGGGAGGCCTGGGCGGCGGCGCTCTCGCTCCGGCTGGGGCTGGCCGCGGCGGTGGGCGGAGAGGTCGGTGAGGCCCCGGTGCTCCTGCTGGACGACCCGTTCCCCGGCCTGGACCCCGTTCGCCAGGCCAGGCTGTCCGGCCGGCTCACCGGCCGGGGCCAGACCGTGATGTCCGTGGCGGACCGGGCCCACGTGCCCCCGGAGGCCGACCGGGTGTGGGAGGTCCGGGCGGGGAACGTGACCGATCGGGGGTGGACGGCCGTGAGCGACGGGGAGTCCGGGGCGTGACCGGGGGGGAGCGGGGGAGCTTCCCGGGGGAGCGCCCCCGGCGGGGTGTGCGGCGGGGCACGCCGGAGTCGCAGTGGGAGCGGAAGGCCGCCGAGCAGCGCCGGCGGCCTCGCCCCAGGGACCCGAAGATCCGCTCGGACGACACCTTCCCCATCGGTGACGTCCTGTCCGGACTGCTCGGGAAGCGGGTCTTCGCCGAGGGGATGCGCCTGGGGCGTCTGGCCCGGAGGTGGCCCGAGGTGGTGGGAGAGCGCCTCGCCGCCGAGTGCCGGCCGGTCCGCCTGGAGGCCGGGAACCTGGTCGTGGCAGCGTCATCCGGGCCCTGGGGAGTGCAGGTGAAGTTCCTGTCGGAGGAGATCCGGAATGGGGCGAATCGGACACTGGAGGGGGAGCCGGTGAAGCGGGTCACGGTGGTGGTGGACGACGCCATCCATCGGGGGCCGAAACCGTTGTAGCGCAAGGGTTTTCGATGGTCGGGAAAGCCGCCGGAAGGGGGGTTCGCATGGTATACTCGCATCGGCAGTTTTCTTGCGCGGTGAGCCCCCTCGCGAACGTGTGGCTCGCATCGCCGTGCGCGGGGTGAGGCGGAGGACTACTTGGCAACAGCGACCAATCCGAACGAGTACACGTCGGCCGACATCACGGTGCTGGAGGGCGTCGAACACGTCCGGCTCCGGCCCGGGATGTACATCGGCACCACCAGCTCCCGGGGGCTCCACCACCTGGTCTACGAGGTCGTCGACAACTCGATCGACGAGGCCATGGCCGGGCACTGCACCCGGATCCAGGTCACCCTCCGGGCCGACGGCGGGGTCTCCGTGGTGGACAACGGCCGGGGCATCCCGGTCACCCCCATCCCCAGGTCGAAGGACCGCCGCCCGGCCGTCGAGGTCGTCCTGACGACCCTGAACGCCGGCGGGAAGTTCGGCGGGGGCGGTTACCGGATCTCCGGCGGCCTCCACGGCGTGGGCGTCTCGGTGGTGAACGCGCTCTCGGAGCGGTTGGTGGTCGCCGTCGAGCGCGACGGGTTCCAGTGGGGCCAGGAGTACTCCCGGGGCAAGGCCACCGGCAAGCTGGTCAAGGGGAAGCCGTCGAAGCGCCGGGGGACCGCCGTCACGTTCTGGCCGGACCCCCAGATCTTCACCGAGGGCATCGAGTTCCGGCGCGAGATCCTGGCCGAACGCCTCCAGGAGCTGTCGTTCCTCACCCGCGGCGTGGAGATCACGCTGGTGGACGAGCGCGAGCAGCCCGCCCACCGGGAGACCTTCAAGGCCTCCGGGGGCGTGGCGGACTTCGTGAAGCATCTCGCCGTGGGCAAGGACGTCCTGCACACCAGGGTCATCCACATGGAGCGCATCGAGGAGACCGCCGAGGTCGAGGTCGCGATGCAGTGGAACAGCGGCTACGCGGAGCAGCTCCACTCCTTCGCCAACACCATCAACACTCACGAGGGCGGCATGCACGAGGAGGGCCTCAAGAAGGCCCTCACCAACGTGGTGAACAGGTACGCGCGGGAGAAGGGGAAGCTGAAGGAGAAGGAGGACAACTTCATCGGCGAGGACGTCCGCGAGGGCCTGGTCGCGATCGTCTCCGTGAAGCTCCAGAACCCGCAGTTCGAGGGCCAGACCAAGACCAAGCTCGGGAACGCGTCCATGCGCTCCATGGTCGAGACCACCGTGAACGACCACCTGGCGACGTGGCTCGAGGAGCACCCCGCCGACGCCGGCCGCATCGTGGGCAAGGTCTCGCAGGCGCAGAAGGCCCGCCTGGCCGCCCGCGCCGCCCGCGACCTGACCCGCCGCAAGGGCCTGCTCGACACCACGCTCCCCGGCAAGCTCTCTGACTGCCAGTCGACCGACGCGGCCCAGTCCGAGCTGTTCATCGTGGAGGGGGACTCGGCCGGCGGCTCGGCCAAGCAGGCCCGGGACCGCGTCACCCAGGCCATCCTGCCCATCCGCGGCAAGATCCTGAACGTCGAGAAGGCCCGGCTCCACAAGACCCTCGAGAACATCGAGATCCAGGCCCTCATCGCCGCCATGGGGACGGGGATCGGCGACGAGTTCGACATCACGAAGGCCCGCTACCACCGGGTGGTGATCATGGCCGACGCCGACGTCGACGGCGCCCACATCCGCACGCTGCTGCTGACGTTCTTCTTCCGCCAGATGAAGGAGCTCATCGAGGCCGGCTACATGTACCTGGCCCAGCCGCCCCTGTACATGGTGAAGCAGGACAAGCAGCAGCACTACTTCTACTCCGAGCGCGAGTGGGACCAGTTCCGGAGCGCGAACGGCAACAAGAAGTTCGACAACCCGCAGCGGTTCAAGGGCCTCGGCGAGATGGACGCGAACCAGCTGTGGGAGACCACCATGGACCCCGAGACCCGGACACTGCTCCGCGTGGACGTGGAGGACGCCGTCGCCGCCGACCGCCTGTTCTCGATCCTGATGGGGACCGACGTGGAGGCCCGAAGGAACTTCATCCAGACCAACGCCAAGGACGTGCAGAACCTTGACGTGTAGTCCGGCACCGAACCCGGGCCCGGTGAAGGGGTGACCCGCTAGATGTCCCAGAGCCTGCTGGCGGGACGGATCGAGCCCGTCGACATCCAGGACGAGATCCAGCGTTCGTACCTGGACTACGCGATGTCGGTCATCGTGGGGCGGGCCCTCCCGGACGTCCGGGACGGGCTGAAGCCGGTCCAGCGCAGGATCCTGTACTCGATGCTGGAGTCGGGCCTCCGGCCCGATCGGCCCCACCGGAAGTGCGCGGCGGCGGTGGGGGAGGTCCTCAAGAAGTACCACCCCCACGGCGACCAGTCGGTGTACGACGCCCTTGTCCGGATGGCGCAGTCCTGGGCGCTCCGGGCCCCGCTCATCGACGGCCACGGGAACTTCGGCTCGCCGGAGGGCGACCCCGCCGCGGCGTACCGGTACACCGAGGCCCGCCTGGCCCCGATCGCCATGGAGCTCCTGCGCGAGATCGACCAGGAGACGGTCGACTTCGCCCCGAACTTCGACGGGTACGAGCAGGAGCCCCTCCTGCTCCCCAGCCGGTTCCCCAACCTCCTGGTGAACGGCGCCGGCGGGATCGCCGTGGGCATGGCCACGAACATCCCGCCGCACAACCTCGGCGAGGTCATCGACGCCGTGGTGGCGATGATCGACGAGCCGGAGATCACGGTGTCGGGGCTGATGAAGCACATCAAGGGACCGGATTTCCCCACGGGCGGGGTGATCATGGGCCGCGAGGGCATCCGGGACGCCTACGTGACCGGCCGCGGTTCGATCAGGGTCCGGGGCCTGGCCGCCATCGAGGAGACCTCACGCGGGGGCCAGCGCATCGTGATCACCGAGGTCCCGTACCAGGTGAACCCGGCGGCCCTTCTCATGAAGGTGGCCCTCCTCCGCAAGGAACGGAAGATCCCCGAGATCGCCAACGACTCCCCGAACCGCCTTGCCATCCGCAACGAGAGCAACAAGCAGGGGATGCGCCTGGTCATCGAGCTCCGCGCGGGGGCCAACCCCCACGTCGCGCTCAACAACCTCTACAAGCACACCCAGCTCCAGGACTCGTTCGGCGTGATCATGCTGGCGCTCACGGACGGCGTGCCGAAGGTCATGCCGCTCACCGAGGTCATCGGGCACTACATCGACCACCAGATCGACGTGGTCACCCGCCGGACCAGGTTCCAGCTCCGCCGGGCGCAGGAGCGCGACCACATCGTGCTCGGCCTCCTCATCGCGCTCGAGCACATCGACGAGGTCATCCGGATCATCCGCGCCGCCCAGGACGCCGACGAGGCCCGGACCAAGCTGATGGCGCGGTTCGAGCTCTCCGAGATCCAGGCCAACCACATCCTGGACATGCCCCTTCGCCGTCTGACCCGCCTGGCCCGCGGCGAGCTGGAACAGGAGCACAGGGATCTCCTGGAGCGAATCGCGTACCTCACGGGGCTGCTGGACGACCCCGGGAAGGTCCGGTCGGTGATCTCGGAGGAGCTCGCGGAGATCCGCAAGAAGTTCGCGAACCCCCGCCGGAGCCAGATCAAGGCGGACGAGGGCGACTTCGACGTGCAGGACCTCATCGCCGAGGAGGACGTCGTCATCACGGTCTCCCGGGCCGGCTACGTGAAGCGCCTCCCGGTGGAGACGTACCGGCGGCAGGGCCGGGGGGGCCGGGGCGTGATCGGGGCGAACCTCAAGGAGGAGGACGTGGTCAGCCACGTCTTCACCACCACCACCCACCACTGGCTGCTGTTCTTCACCACGAAGGGGAAGGTGTACCGGGTCAAGGTCCACGAGATCCCGGAGGGGTCCCGCACGGGCCGGGGCATGTTCGCGGCGAACCTCCCCGGGGTGGTGGTCTCCGCCGACGAACGGATCTCGGCGGTCATCGACCTCAAGGACTACGAGGACGGCAAGTTCCTGGTGTTCGCCACGAAGCACGGGATGGTCAAGCGGACCGCCCTGCCGGAGTACGACTCCCCCCGGACGGGCCTGGCGGCGATCAACCTCAAGGGCGACGACGAGCTCATCGGGGTCATGCTCACCGACGGCAAGGACGACCTCATGCTGGTCTCCCGGTCGGGCCTGGCCGCGCGGTTCTCCCAGAGCGCGGCGCGGCCCATGGGACGGGCCACCGCCGGCGTGATCGGCATGCGGCTTGAACAGGGCGGCGAGGTCCTGGCCCTGGTGGACACCGGCGCCGGCGACGACCTCATCTCCGTCACCGAGAACGGCTACGGCAAGCGGACGGCCATCAAGGAGTACCCCCGCAAGGGCCGGCCCACCAAGGGCGTGGTGGTCCACAAGCTCACGAAGCGCACCGGCGGCCTGGCCGGGGCATTCGTGGGGTCGAAGGACCAGGACCTGTTCGTGATCTCCTCCACCGGCATCGTGATCCGCGTCCCCTCGTCCCAGATCCGGCGGGTCGGGCGGTCGAGCCAGGGTGTGCGGACCATGCGAGTGGACGAGGGCGGCAAGGTCGTGGCCATCGCCCCGGTGGTCATGCAGATGGACGGCGAGGACTGAGGCGGCCGTCACCCCGTCTGGCGCCGGAACACAGTCTCCGGGACGCCGCGGCCCCCGACCTGCGATCATTCGCGCTCGTGGGCGACGGGACGGGGGTGCTCCTCATCGTGGCGGGGGTGGCGGTGTCGGTGGCCGTCGGTCTGTGGGTCCGGACGGTGGCTCCCGCGCCGGTGGTGTTCGTGCTGGCGGCGGTGGGCGGGGCCGCGGTGGGGCTGGGGGCGCTGGTCGTGCAGGACCGGGTGCTGGCCGCCGACTGGGTCGTGGTCACGGCGGCCATGGCCCTCCTGGGTCCCGCGCACATCCGGATCGTGCTCGGCAGGTTCGGCCCGCCGCCCCCGGCGGACGCGGCCCGCCGGACCGGTTGAGCGCACGAGGGCATCAAGGTGCTTGCCGTTCGCGCCGAGGACCGCTACAAAGAGGTATCCGAGTGCAGGCGCGGCGTCCTGCCCGGCCCGAGGTGAGGGCCCGCGGGTTCGCCGTGTTGACCTGAAAGGAACGAGATGGCTCGCACCGTCGAGGTGACCCCGTCCCGCGTGCCCCGGGCCCAGGAGCCCACCGGGGCCGCGCGCAAGACCCGCGTGGTGGTCAAGCGGGTCGGGCCGTGGTCGGTGTTCCGCTTCTCGTTGCTGTTCTACTTCTGCGTGATGCTGGTGGTCCTCACCGGCATCACCATCCTGTACAACATCCTCTCCGCGCTCGGGGTCGTCGACTCGGTGGCCGAGTTCGTCGGTCACGAGATCCTGGGCGAGGCGAAGGGCAGCTTCCACATCGACGGCTGGTTCCTGTTCAGCCGGGCCTTCGCGTTCGGGCTGGTCATGGTGGTGTTCTGGTCGCTGGTGAAGCTGGTCGTGACGTTCATGTACAACCTGATCTCCGACCTCGTGGGAGGCCTGGAGATCACCCTCACCGAGCGCCGCTGAGCCGCCCCCGCCCGGCCGATTGGCGCGCTCTCCCGGCCCCGGGTATCCTCGGCACCGGTGGCGCCGCCAGTGCGGTCCAGCATTGCCCACGGGCCTGTAGCTCAGGCGGTTAGAGCGCATCCCTGATAAGGATGAGGTCGATGGTTCAAGTCCATCCAGGCCCACTGGGGAAGGAGGCGGGATGAGCAAGGACAAGGAAAAGGGCGGCGGGAAGAAGAAGTTCTTCCTGTTCGTGTTCTTCGCCGGGATCGTCGCCGCGATCGCCGCGTTCTTCAAGCGTCGCCGCGGACAGGGGATCGAGGAGAGCGAGTGGCAGGAGCTGCCCCCTCCCGAGGGCGGCTAGGCCGCACCGGCTCCAGGGAGGCCCGGGCCGTGCCGGGGACGGCCGGCCCGGGGAAGCAGGGCCGGAGGTCCTGTCGCCGGCTCGACGGCGGGGATACGGTTCGCCCGCATGACGTCATGACACCCGGAAAGGGGGGGTGTGCAATGGCACGCAGACGAAACGGTTTTGCTCTGCTCGCCGTCGGCATCGTGGTCGCGTTCGTCGCCGTCGCCTGTGGTGGCGGGGGCGGGAACAACAACACCACCGCGGCGCCGGGATCGAGCAGCGCTCCGCCCGAGGAGCAGCTCACGTTCGGCATGCTGCTGGTCGGTCCGCAGAACGACCACGGCTGGTCCCAGGCCCACTTCGAGGCCGGGCAGTACGTCGAACAGAAGCTCGGCGCGAAGATGATCGTCCTCGACAAGGTCAACCCGGCCGACCGTCCGGAGACCTCGGTGGAGCAGGCGGTCACCGACATGATCGACCGGGGCGCCCAGCTCATCTTCGCCACGTCCGACGACATGAAGGACGGCATCCTGGCGGCGGCCGCCGCCCACCCGGACGTGCCGATGATCTGGTCATCCGGCGACAGCGCGTGGCCCGACGGCCAGGACTACCACGCCGACCTCACCAACCTGGGCAACATCATGGGGCGCATGGAGTTCGGCAAGATGATGGGAGGGTGCTCCGCGGCACTCACCACCCAGACCGGGAAGATCGGATACCTCGGGCCCCTGATCAACGCGGAGACCCGGCGTCTCGCCAACTCGGCGTACCTCGGGGCGAAGTACTGCTGGACGAATCTCCGGCACGAGGACCCGGCCCAGCTCCAGTTCTCCGTGAACTGGATCGGGTTCTGGTTCAACATCCCCGGCCAGACCCTGGACCCCACCGAGGTGACGAACGACTTCTTCGACTCCGGCACCGACGTGGTGCTCTCCGGCATCGACACCACCGAGGCCCTGGTCCGAGCGGACCAGCGGGCCCAGAGCGGTGACGACGTGTGGGCCGTCCCGTACGACTTCAAGGGGGCGTGCACGGAGGGCCCTGACGTCTGCCTGGGCGTCCCGTACTTCAACTGGGGGCCCGCGTACCTCAAGACCGCGCAGGCCGTGCAGGACGGGACCTTCAAGGCCACGTTCGAGTGGAACCCGCCGGACTGGAACAACATCAACGACCCCGACACGTCGGCGGTCGGGTTCATCAAGGGCCCGGCGCTGTCCGAGGAGAACTCGGCCATGCTGGACCAGTTCATCGCCGGCCTGGCCGACGAGTCGATCAACCTGTACCAGGGCCCGCTGAACTGGCAGGACGGCTCCACGTTCCTGGGCGACGGCGAGACCGCGACCGACCAGCAGATCTGGTACGCGGAGCAGCTCCTGGAGGGGATGAAGGGGGCGAGCTCGGCCTAGCGGGTCTCGGAGCGAACGCGCGTCGCGTGAGCATGCTGACGGGGAGGAGGACGCGGCCGGTTCTCCTCCCCGTCGCGCACGCGGGGGCGGGGGGGACGGGGCCATGAGCCTCGAGGTGCGCGAAGTCCACAAGGCGTTCGGCCCGGTCCGGGCGAACGACGGCGTCACGCTCACCGCCCCGGCGGGCACCATCCAGGGCCTGCTGGGGGAGAACGGCGCCGGCAAGTCCACGCTGATGAAGATCGTGTCGGGCTACCTCAGCGCCGACTCCGGCGAGGTGGCCCTCGACGGCACGGTCCTGCGCCTGTCCTCGCCCCGCGACGGGATCCGGGCCGGGATCGGCATGCTCCACCAGGACCCACTGGTGTTCCTGCCGTTCACCGTGCTGGACAACTTCCTGGTGGGGAGCCCGGGGCGGTCGTTCGTGGACCGGGCCGCCGGCGAGCGTGAGCTCCGGCGGATGTGCGAGCGGTTCGGGTTCTCCCTCGACCCCCACGCCTCCGCCCGCTCACTCACGGTGGGGGAGCGCCAGCAGCTGGAGATCGTCCGGCTGCTGTGGCTGGGGGCCAAGGTCCTGATCCTGGACGAGCCGACCTCGGGCATCTCGGCCTCCCAGGGCGCCCTGCTGTTCGAGACCCTCCGGTCGCTCGCGGCCGACGGGATGATCGTCGTGTTCGTCTCCCACAAGCTCGAGGAGATCGAGGAGATCTGCCACCGGGTCGCAGTGATGCGCCGGGGCCGGGTGGTGGGTGAGGCCGAGATCCCCTGTCCCACCGACGACCTGGTGGAGATGATGTTCGGCCGGGTCCTGGTGGAGTCCGAGCCGGCGGCGGCGGAGCCGGGGGAGCCCGTCCTAGTGCTGCAGGCCGTGACCCTCGAGGACCGCAACCTGACCACGGCCGACGTGTCGCTCTCCGTGCGGGCGGGCGAGGTCATCGGCCTGGCCGGGCTGGAGGGGAGCGGCCAGCGAACGTTCCTGCGAGCCTGCGCCGGGATGCTCCGTCCCTCCGGCGGCCGGATCCGGGTGGACGGCAGGGACCTCACCGGGCGGAAGTACCGCGACTTCCTGGAGGCAGGGGTGCATCTCCTCCCCGCCGGGCGCCTGGAGGAGGGACTGGTGGCCGGCCTCACCGTGACCGAGCACGTCGCCCTGGCCGGGGGGCACGGCGGGCCGCTCGTGGACTGGGGGGCCGCCCGCGCCGAGGCCCGGGACATGGTCCGGCGGTACTCCATCAAGGGGACGGAGGCCTCCACCGCGGAGTCCCTGTCCGGCGGGAACCAGCAGCGGCTGCTGCTGGCGATGGTCCCCGATGGCAAGCGCCTGGTCCTCATGGAACACCCCACCCGGGGCCTCGACATCGAGTCCGCGGACTGGGTGTGGCAGCGCCTGCTGGAGCGGCGCGACTCGGGGGCGGCCATCGTGTTCGCCTCGGCCGACCTCGCCGAGCTGCTGCGGTACAGCGACCGGATCCTGGTGTTCTTCGCCGGGCGGATCCTGAAGGTTCTGGACGCCCGTCGAACCGACGGCGAACGGCTCGGCTACCTCATCGGCGGCAAGGACGTGGCGTGAGCTCGCGTCCGGCGCCGGCTCGAGATTCGAATCGCCTGGGGGACCTGGCGGCCCGGACCGGCTCGGCCGTCCTGCCGGTGGCCCTGGCCCTCGGAGTCGTGGTCATGCTCCTGGCGGTGGTCGGTGCGCCGCCGTTCCAGGCCCTCCGGCTGATCTGGGACGGCTCGGTGGGGAGCGGGAACAAGGTGGCCCAGACCCTCACGGCGTGGGTGCCCCTGGCCCTGGCGGCTGCGGGGCTGGTGGTCACGTTCGCCGCCGGGCTGTGGAACATCGGGGTCGAGGGCCAGATCGTGATGGGGGGCATCGCCGCGTCGTTCGTGGCCCGGGAACTTCCCGGCCCGGGGTTCGTGCTGATCCCGGCGGCGCTGCTGGCGGGCGTGGTCGGGGGGACCCTGTGGGCGGTGCTGGTGGGCGTGCTGAAGACCCGGGGCAGGGTGAACGAGATCTTCGGGGGACTGGGCCTGGACTTCGTGGCCAGCGGCCTGGCCGTGTACCTGATCATCGGCCCGTGGCACCGCCAGGGCATCGCGTCCACCAGCGGGACGGAGCTGTTCCGCACCGAGTCGTATCTCCCCGCCTACGGGCACACCACGCTGTCGCTGGTGGCCCTGGTGCTGGCGGCCCTGTCGGTGGTTGCGGTGTTCTTCCTCATGCGCGGGACCCGATTCGGGCTCCGGCTGAAGGCCGTGGGACGCAATCCCCGGAGCGCGTTCCTCATGGGCATCCCCACCGGCCGGTACCTGCTGGGGGCGTTCGCGGTGTGCGGCGCGATGGCGGGGCTGGCCGGGGGGCTCCAGGTGCTGGGGGTCCACCACAAGCTCGTCCCAGCCCTGTCGGGCGGATACGGGTTCCTGGGGATCCTGGTGGTCCTGCTGGCCGGGTTCCGGGCCTCGCTCATCGCCCCCATCGCCCTGTTCTTCGTGATGGTCTCGGTGGGGAGCACCCAGCTCAGCCTTCGGCTGAACCTCGACTCCGCGCTGGGCGGCGTGCTCCAGGGCGTACTGGTCCTGTTCGTGATCATGGGAACGGGATGGCGACGCCGGCGGACCGGGATCGCCCCGGAGGCCGCCGAGCCGGTCGCGGCGGCCGCCGCCCCCGTCGAGTCCCCGACGGGCACCACGGCGAGCCCGGAGGGGTAGGCGGCCATGCACGCGGCGCTCGTGCCCATCCTGGCGGCCTCCCACGGCGGCGCGGAAGCGACCCTGGCGTCGATCGTGGCGGCGGCGACCCCCCTGGTGTACGCCGTGGTGGGCGAGACCATCGGCGAGAAGGCCGGGGTGGTGAACCTGTCGCTCGAGGGCTCGATCATGCTCTCGGCCATGACGGGATTCGGGGCCGCCTACGGGACGAAGAACCTGCTGGTGGGGTTCCTGGCGGCCATGGCCGTGGGGATCGCCTTCGCCCTCATCGTGGCGTTCTCGAGCATCCGCCTCCGGCTGAACCAGATCGCGGTGGGGTTCGTGCTCACGCTCCTGGGGATCGAGCTCAGCTCGTTCCTGGGGAACGACCTGGTGGGCAAGGTGGGGCAGCGGGTCCCGCCGGTGGCCTTCCCGGGGCTGTCGAAGATCCCGTTCCTGGGTCCCGTCCTTTTCCACCACAACCTCTCCGTGTACGGGAGCTACGTCGTGCTGATCGTGGCCGGCGTGTTCCTGTACCGGACCCGTCGGGGGCTCGACCTCCAGGGCGTGGGGGAGCGGCCGGAGGCGGCGTTCGCCCGGGGGATCCCGGTCAACCGGCTCCGGTACGTGTACACGGCGATCGGCGGCGCGCTGGTTGGAGTGGCCGGCGCCGCGTTCTCGCTGGACGTGAAACTGGGATGGAGGGAGGGCTCCACCTCGAACTACGGCTGGATCGCGCTGGCCATCGTGATCTTCGGGGGGTGGAACCCGCTGCGCGCCGCGTTCGGGGCGTACCTGTTCGGCGGGCTCCAGGTGGCCGCGCTGAAGCTCCAGCCGGTGTTCCCCAGACTGGCCCAGGTCCTGCCCCTGATGCCGTTCGTGCTGATGATCCTGGCGCTCGTACTGGTGTACCTGCCCGCGTTCCGGCGGCTGGGCGAACGCCACCCTGCCGTGCGACGGGTCTTCGCGGGGGACCCTCCCTCGGCGCTGGGGACGGCCTTCCAGCGGGAGTGACCGATAGACTCCGGCCGCGATGGGGTCGGAGGCCTGGCGAGCGGCGGAGGCGGCGGCCGGCGCGGCCGGAGTGGAGCTCCGTCCCCTGGCCGAGCTCTCCGACGCCGGGCCGATCACCGAGGTCATGGTGGCCACCTGGGGCCCCCACCAGTTGCTGCCTCACGAGCTGATCCGGGCCCTCCAGGGGAGCGGCAACCTGCCGTTCGGGGCGTTCCGCGACGGTCGGATGATCGGGTACGTCCTGGGGTTCCTGGGCCACGACCCGGAGGACGGCCTGCACGTCCACTCCCACATGCTGGCCGTGGTCCCGGACCTCCGACACGCGGGCGTGGGGTTCGCGCTGAAGCTGGCCCAGCGGGCCGCGGCGCTCGACATGGGCGCTCGCGTGGTGCGGTGGACGTTCGACCCCATGCAGTCCCGGAACGCCCACTTCAACGTCAACAAGCTGGGAACCACCGCCGACCGGTTCCACCGGCACTACTACGGCGACATGACCGACGTGCTGAACCGCGGCGAGCGGACGGACCGCCTGGAGGCCCGGTGGGACCTGGACCGGCGACCGGTGGGACGGCCGGGCGTGCCCGGCGTGGAGCGGGACGTCCTGCGGAACGTGGACGGCCGGCCCGTTCGGGTCGGCGACCCGGAGCCGTCCGCGGAGGGCGGGTTCCGGGTGCAGACCGTGCGCGACTACCCGGCCCTGCGCGAACGGGACCCGGGGGCTGCCGCGGCGTGGCGGGACGCGGTGGCCGACGCCCTGGAGGCCTGTGTGTCGCTCGGAATGGTCGTCGCCGCGTTCGACTCCGGGGCGACGAGCCCGCCCGCGTATCAGTTGGCCATGCCCGACGCGGTCGTGGACCGGCCCGACGCGTGGACGGAGGCGGGCGGGTGACGGACGGCACGGCGGTCGAGGTCGCCGCCATCGAGCTCCGGCTCGTGGCCCTGCCGCTGGTCCGGCCGTTCCGGACGTCGTTCGGCGAGGAGCGGGACAAGGTGGCGGTCCTGGTCCGGCTGGAGACGACCGATGGCGCCACCGGGTGGGGGGAATGCGTGGCGATGGCGTCGCCCCGGTACTCCGAGGAGTTCAACGACGCGGCATGGCTGGCCATTCGCGACCACCTCGGCCCGCCGCTGCTGGAGGCGGGGCCGCTGGATCCCGACGGGCTGGTCGCGGCGATGTCGTGGGTCCGGGGGCACCGGATGTCGAAGGCGGCCCTGGAGATGGCGTTCCTCGACGCCTGGCTGCGGGCGCGTGGTGAGTCGCTGGCGGCGTTCCTGGGGGCCGAACGGGACCGGGTGGCGTGCGGGGTCTCCGTGGGGATCGCGGCGACGCCGGATGCCCTGGTGGAGCAGGTGGCCGCTTACGTGGAGGCCGGATACCGCCGCGTGAAGCTGAAGATCGAGCCGGGGTGGGACGTGGGGCCGGTCACGGCGGTGGCGAACGCGTTCCCGGGGACTCCGCTGTCGGTGGACGCGAACGCCGCGTACCGGCTGGCCGACCTCCCGGTGTTCGAGGCCCTCGACGCGCTGGACCTGGTGATGGTCGAACAGCCCCTGGGGCACGAGGACCTCCTGGAGCACGCCGTGCTGGCCCGCCGGATCGCCACCCCCGTGTGCCTCGACGAATCCATCCGGTCCGCCGCCGACGCCCGGGCGGCCCTGGAGCTCGGCGCGTGCCGGATCGTGAACGTCAAGCAGGGGCGGGTCGGTGGGCTGCTGGAGGCCCGGCGGGTCCACGACGTGGCCCGGGAGCACGGGGCGCCGGTGTGGTGCGGCGGCATGCTCGAGACCGGGATCGGCCGGGCGGCGAACCTGGCCCTGGCCGCCCTGCCCGGGTTCACGCTCCCCGGCGACACCAGCGCCAGCGAGCGCTACTTCGCCGAGGACATCACCGAACCGCACCGCATGGCCCCGGACGGCACCATGGCCGTGCCGGCCGGTGCCGGCCTGGGCGTCGAGCCCCTGCCCGACCGGTTGGAGGCCTGCACCCGCCGCGTGGAGCGCATCCCCGCGTGACCGCCGCATGGCGCCGCGCGATCCTCGGGCTGGTCCTGTGCACGGCCGCCGCCTGCACCGGGCAGGCCGTGACGGGCTCGCCCGGTCCGTCCT
>WNGF01000218.1_pt1 | contig 92406 bp, 85 predicted proteins | sample 5400641 | NCBI WGS metagenome assembly WNGF01 (sample SAMN13153371, study PRJNA577476) | soil metagenome | isolation source: 80 cm soil or saprolite under grassland replicate 2 | place: USA:California | collected 2016-06-15 | reverse complement strand
TGGCTCGCGCTCCACCCACCGCGTGACCAGGCAGGGACCTTCGGCACGGAGGAACAATGCGCAGCGCCTTTTTCGGCCTGGCTGTCGCAATCGCGGCGATGACGGCCGAAGCCGACATCGTCGCTCGCGCGGCACAATGCGGTCGTACCGACCGACCGGACGCCCGACCAGTTCGTCATGGCATTCATCGACGATCCGGCGTCGACGTCGCGCACTTCGCCTGCATCTGGTCGCCACCCTTCATGCCGAGCGTGACGGTCGTCGAATACCACGACACGCTCCATGATCGCTATTTCATGACGGCCGATCGCGCCGAGCAGGCCGCGATCGACGCCGGCAGCGCGGCCCCGCAATGGGCGCGCACCGGCTACACGTTCGTCGCCGATCTCTACGCCGACGGCTGCGGCACGCTCGCACCCGTTTATCGCTTCACCGGCGTTCCGGACATCGGACCCGCATCCCATTTCTTTACGTCGAGCACGACCGAATGCGCACTCGTGCGCGATCGCGCGGATCGGCAATGGATGTTCGAAGGCGTGGCGTTCGGCGCCTTGCCCTTTGCGGACGGTTGTCCGGACGGCGTACCGCCCGCGCTGATGTCGCGAAAGACCGTTGCGCTCTACCGCGCTTACAACAACGGTGCCGGTGGCACGCCCAACCATCGCTTCTCGATCGAGCGCGCGGTGATCGATGCGATGGTCGCCCAAGGCTGGACGGACGAAGGTGCTGTCATGTGCGTTTACGCGCCGTAGCGGTCAGTGCCGGTGGAACACGAGCGGGCCCGGGTCCGCATCACACGATTCGAGCCCGCCCGCGGCGATCCAGTTGCGCGTGTTCGCGTGCGCGCGCTCGATCAGCGTCGAACAGGCATCGTAGTCGTAAGGCGACGCTTCGAGCGGGCACAGCGGCGGCACGACGTGCAGCCGGACGCTGTCGCGGTAGTGCTCGATGTCGCGTACGAGCTGACGCGCGACCAGAAGGTTGAGCGAGTGCAGCGCCTTGCCGATCGGGTTGTCGGGCACACGCTTGATCGCGCATGCAAATCCGGTCGGCAGCACCAGCACGCGGTCGGCGCCCAGCGCTACCGCCGCCGAGATCGGCGTGTTGTTGCATATGCCGCCATCGACCAGTTCGCGGCCGCCCAAAATGACCGACGGAAACACGCCCGGTATCGCGGCGCTTGCGAGCACCGCGTCGATGACCGGCCCGGACGACGCACGACCTCGTCGCCGCTCACCAATTCGGTGGCGATGACGTGCATCGGCACTCGCGCTTCCTCGAGCTGCCGATACGGCAGATGCCGCTCGAGCAGCGCGCGCAGTCCGTGCGCCCCGACGAGATAGTCGCGTCGCCGGAACAGTCCGAGAACGCTGCGCACGTCGAATGGGAACACATGGGAGCGCTTGAGCCCGCGCCAGATTCCGGCGAGCCGACCGACCGCGTCGGCGCAGGGATCCGCGGCGAAATAGGCGCCGTTGATGGCGCCCGCGGACGCACCGACGATCACGTCCGCGTGCTCGCCACGCTCGACGAGCGCCTGCAGCATGCCGACCTCGACCGCGCCGAGGCTGCCGCCGCCGGCGAAGACGAACGCGGTCGTCATGGGACCATCGGGCGATCTATTGCCTTCGCGGCGGCAGCTTCGAGCGCGCAAGGTTCGGCCGCGGCTCGAACGTCGGTTTCGCCGGCGTGCTCTCGATCAGCTTCAGCGCCGTTTCGAGCGCGCTCTCGAGCTGTCGATCGCGGCCCTCGATCGCGTCCTGCGGTGCGTTGTCGATCTCGATCGTCGGGTCGGTGCCGTAATTCTCGACACCCCAGCCGACGTCACGGAACCAGAACGAGAACTCGGGTTGTGTTGTCTCCGTTCCGTCGACCAGCTTGTGCCGCGGCCAGATGCCGATCACGCCGCCCCACGTGCGGGTGCCGACGAGCGGACCGAGTCCCATCAGCTTGAAGCCGTGCGAAAAGATGTCGCCGTCGGAGCCCGCATGCTCGTTGGTGAGTGCGACAACCGGACCGGCCGCCGCCTCGTCGGGATAAGACGACGGCTGCATCCAGCGCGACAGGTTGTAGCCGATGCGCTTGCGCGCGACCTTCTCGAGCAGCAGCTCCGAGACGTGGCCGCCACGGTTGTAGCGGACGTCGACGATCAGCGCGTCGCGGTCGCATTCGACCCTGAAGTAGCGGTGGAACTCGGCGAAGCCGGCCGACATCATGTCAGGCAAGTGGAAATAGCCGACGCGGCCGCGCGAGCGCTCGTGCACCCACGCGCGATTGCGCTCGACCCATTCGCGGTAGCGCACCGGGACTTCGTCGGCGAGGGTCGCGACGACGACGTTGCGCGTCGCCCCGCTTGCCGTCACGAGCGTCAACTCCACCTTCGTTCCCGCCTGATGCACGAGCAGCGATTGCGGCGGCCGCTCGCGCGACGTTCGCTGGCCGTTGACCGCAACGATGCGCTCGCCGACCTTCGCCTCGACGCCGACTGCATTGAGCGGTGAATCGGCGCCCGCGTCCCACGGATCCCCCGAGGCGATTCGCATGATTTCATAGCTGCCGTCGTGCGCCGCTCGCACTTCGGCGGCGAGATAGCCGAGCGCGATCTGCGGGGGCTTGCGGTAATCGCCGCCCATCTCGTACGCGTGCGACGTTCCGAGCTCGCCTTGCATTTCCCAAATCAAATCGGACAGCTCGGCACGCGTCGCGACGCGCGCGAGCAGCGGCTCGTAACGGCGATAGACGGCGTCCCAATCGACGCCGGACATGTTCGGCACCCAGAACTGGTCGCGCTGCAACCGCCATATCTCGCGCAACATCTGGCGCCATTCCTTGCGCGGCTCGACCGAGAGCCGGATACGCTCGATGTCGAGCCAGCCGCTCTTGCGCGACGGCTTGTCCGACGACGCCTCGGGATCGTGATCGCGCTGTGGTCCACGGTTCGCCGCGATCGCGCGCAGCCGCTTGCCTTCGCGCACGATGAGCGTCGTGGAGTCGGCGGCGAGCGTGAACGCGTCCGCCTTGTCCATCAGCGTTTCGGCGCGCAATGTCTCGAAGTCGAACACTTCGAGCCGTCCCGGCGAATCCTTGTGCCCGCCCCGCCCGTGCGCGCCGGCGATCGGCAGCACGGTCCAGACGACCTTGTCGTTCGCGGCGCCCGCGATCTGGCCGAAGCGGTTCTCGGGCACCGGGAACGGCGCGATCCGCTGCGCGATGCCGTCGAGCTCGATCGGCGGCATCGCGCCGCTCGGCTCCGCCTTCGCGCGCGCCGTCATCGGATCGTCGGGCTTCAGTCCTTTCGGCGCAGGCTCGAACGGCGAGCGACCTCCCGCCTGCAATGCGATCAGATACGGCCGTGCGCCGCGCGGAAACGAGAGCTCGAACTGAACGGCATCGTAGACCGGATCGAACGTTCGCACCGAGAGGAAGTACAGGTAGCGCCCTTGCGGATCGAACGCCGGCGAGTAGTCGCGAAACTCCGGCTGTGTTGCGAGCGTGCTCGTCTTCTGCGCGACGTTGTGCAGCTTGATCGCCGTCTGCCGCGCCGACGTCCAGAACGTGTACGCGAGCCACTCGCCGTCGGGCGACCACGCGAGGTCTTCCGTGCGGCCCGCGTCGCTGCGATCCACGATCGCGATTTCACCGCTGTCGACGTCGCCGATCATCACCTCGTTGCGATGGTTCGCGAGCGCTACGCGGCGGCCACGAGGCGCTGCGCGCATCGTGGTCACGCGGCCGATATCCCAGGGCAGTGTACGCGAGCGCCCCGCTTCGTCGAACACTTCGATGCGTTCCTCGCCCGAGCCGTCGCCGACGGCGACCTGCGCGGTCCAATCGCCGAGCCACTGCGCGTGCCGATAGCGCGCGCCGTCGTCGCCGCCGAGCTGGCGTACCGCGCCTTCCCACAACGCAAACGTGAACGGTTTGCCGCGCGCGACGACCGCCACGCTGTGCCCGGCCGGATGAACGTGGAAGCCGTCGAGATGGTCGGAAGCCGGAACGAACTTGCGTGCCGCCTGCGTGCGATGCGACGGCAGGCGAATGTCGAGCCGCTCGGTGCGATCGCTCGCCGGATCGAACAACCAAAGGTCGGCGCCGCATTGGTAAACGATTTGCTTGCCGTCGCTTTGCGCGTGGCGCGCGTAATAATCGTCGTGATCGGTGTGCCGGCGGCGGCCCGATCCGTCCGGCAGGCACGAATAGAGATTGCCGACGCCTTCGGCATCGGACAGGTAATAGACGCGCCCGCCGAGCCACATCGGGCTCGTGATGTTGCCTTCGAGCTCGCTCATGCGTCTGAATTTTCCGCTGCCGTTCGCGTCGATCCACAGATACCCGGCGGTGCCGCCGCGATAACGCTTCCATCGTGCGGGATCCGCGGTGTTGCGGCCGATCACTTTCGCATTGTTCGGCCCGAACGCGAGGTGATTGACTTGCCCGAACGGCAGCAATTCGGGCAATCCACCTTTGGGGTCGAGCGTGAACGCGCGATAGTTGCGGAAGAACGGCTGCCCGTACGTCGTGACGAACAGGATGCGGCCTTCCGGTGTCCATCCGCGCACGATCACGTCGGGTCCCGTCCACGTCATCCGGCGCGCGGGCCCGCCGTCGGACGCCATCAGATAAACCTCCGGATGCTGCTCGTCGCGGCCGACGAACGCGACTGATTGGCCATCGGGAGAAAAGCATGGGGTCGACAGCTCGGAAACGCTGGCAGTCAGGCGGCGTGCGACACCGCCCGCAGCGGAAGCGCGCCACAGATCGTCGTCGCTGATGAAGATGATCGCGTCGCCATGGATCGTCGGATGACGCAGATAACCCTGGTGGTCGGACATGAGGTCCCCGGTAAAGGCGTGAAGCCGGGCATTCTAAAGACAACTCGGCCGCGTGGCACAATCGCGCGTCGCGAAGCGCATGCCCGATGGAGCCCAGCACGAAATCGCCACACACGCAAGCCGATTCCGCCGACGCCTGGGTTCGCCTCGTCGTTTCGCTGCTGCTGTCGACCATCGGGGGCGTCGGCATGTGGTCGGTCGTCGTCGCGCTGCCGACGGTGCAAACCGAATTCGGCGTCGCCCGCGGCGCAGCGTCGCTGCCGTACACGCTGACGATGATCGGATTCGGCTTCAGCGGCATCCTGATGGGCCGGCTGTCCGATCGCTTCGGCATCATCGTGCCGGTAGTCGCCGGTACGATCGCGATGTCGCTCGGCTATGTCGCGGCCGCATCGTCCGGCTCGCTCGCGCAATACACGCTCGCGCAGGGCGTGCTGATCGGCGTCGGCAGCGCGTCGACGTTCGCTCCGCTGCTCGCGCACATTTCGATGTGGTTCAACCGGCGGCGCGGCATCGCGGTCGGCATTTTCGCGAGCGGCAATTACCTCGCGGGCGCATTGTGGCCGCCCGTCGTCCAGCATTTCATCGAGACGGCGGGATGGCGTCACACCTATTTCGGCATCGCGGCTTTCTGTGTGGCGACGATGCTGCCGCTCGCGCTGATGCTGAGAAGGCCGCCGCCGATCATCGTGCTCGAGCCTTCGGGCGTGCGAGCGCGTGCACCGGCCACACACGCGCTCGGACTGTCGCCGCGCGCGCTGCAGAACCTGTTGATCGTCGCCGGCCTCGCCTGTTGCGTCGCGATGTCGATGCCGCAGGTGCATCTGGTCGCGTATTGCGGCGATCTTGGCTATGGCCCCGCGCGAGGCGCGCAAATGCTGTCATTGATGCTCGCGTGCGGCATCGTGAGCCGCCTCGCGTTCGGCTTCGTCTCCGACCGCATCGGCGGGCTACGCACGCTGCTCATCGGCTCCGCGCTGCAAGGGACCGCGCTGCTGCTGTTCCTTCCGTTCGATGGTCTCGTATCGCTCTACGTCATCTCGGCGCTGTTCGGGCTGTTCCAGGGCGGCATCGTGCCGTCCTACGCGATCATCGTGCGCGAGTATTTTTCGCCGCGCGAAGCAGGCGCACGGGTTGGTGCCGTCATCATGGCGACGCTGTTCGGCATGGCGCTGGGCGGCTGGATGTCCGGCGCGGTGTTCGATCTGACGGGGTCGTACAAGGCCGCGTTTGTCAACGGGCTGCTCTGGAACTTGCTGAACCTCTCCATCGCATCGTGGCTATTGCACCGCGCGATGGCGCGGCCTGTGCCCGCCTAACTATCGACGACGAGTTGTCTTACGCGCCAACGGGGGCGCGTCCTACACAGTCGTCTGTCGTTGTCCGAAATGCATGCCGGCGCGACCCGTGGATGATGATGTTTCCGGGAAGCGCGAGCTTGGTTGAGGCTTCTCCATCGGCCGGGCCGCGTGCCCGGCTTTGCATATGAGGATAGAGACATGATGAATGCACACTATCGCATGACAGCGCTCGCCGCGATCCTCGCAGGCACGGCGCTCTTCGGTGCGGGCTGCAGCGACAGGACGCCGGCGGACAGGACTGCGTCGAACACGCCAGCCGCGCCGTCGACGACCGCACCGTCAACGATTGCGCCGTCAACGACCGCACCGTCGACCTCGAGCGCAGCGTCGAGCGACACCAACCGCACGGCTACCGAAGTCGTGAGCGACGCGGCGATCACGGGCAAGGTCAAGGCCGCCGTCATGGCCGAGCCGGGCATCCGCTCGCTCAAGATCGACGTCGACACCAAGGACGGGATCGTGACGCTGAACGGCAAGGTCGATTCGCAGGAACACAAGGAACGCGCAATGCAAGTCGCGCAGAACGTCAACGGCGTCAAATCCGTCGTCGACAACCTGAGCGTGAGCGCGAGCTGACGACGCGTGATCGCGTGAGAAAGTAGGGTCAGAGAAAGTAGGGTCAGACTCGACTCTTTGAAAAGTAGGGTCAGACTCGACTTTTTGAAAAGTAGGGTCAGACTCGACTTTTCATGCACGGCGCGCGTATGGCGAGCCGCCCGCGAAAAGCCGAGTCTGACCCTACTTTATGCGTGACCCTACTTTTCCGGGACGCGGCCGATGCCCGGCAGCTTCAACGCCGGACGTCGGACGTCGATTCCGGTGACAAGACCGAGCACGTTCAGCTCGAATCCCTCATCGGCTGCCGCGCTGACGCCCAGAAGCCCCGACAGCGATAGCTGGTAACCGGTGCCGCTCGGCATGCGCGCGACCCATTCGCCGGCCGGCAGATAATCCTTGCCGATCGCGGTGGACGGCAGCGCGAGCCGCAGCTCGGGAATCGCGCGGCCGAGATGCGCGACGAACGTGTTGCTGTTCGGTCCCGGCCACGCGCTGTACGTGTTGGCGTGCGGGTAATCGGAGACCGCTCGACCGAGCTTGTCGATGACCGTTTGGGCTTGCGCACCCCGGACGTCGCGGATCAGTCGCGGCGTCGCGCCATACCACTCGGCGTCGGGCGCACGGCCGGCGGAAACCGACACGACAGACCCGCCGCTGCGCGCGAACCAGCCGATCACTTCATAACGCGTATATCGGTCTGCGCCCTTCGGCTTCGCGGCGAGCCACGTGTGGTCGGCGAACGCACCGCGCCAGCCGAACGTGCGGCTCGCGTACACCTGCACGATCGCGTCGTCGTGCTCGGCGGCGTCGGGTGCCAGACCAACGGGCCGATGCGTGGCGGTGCGCCAGTCGCCGTTCATCGATGCACGCCCGAACGCGAGCGCGAGCAACGGCCCGGACAGCAGCAGGGCGATGAAAAGCAATAACCAGTGAGTCATCCGTGGCGTCCGCATGGCGCAAAGCCTCCGCCGATCCGGCATAGGCCAATGCCCTACATGATAACGGCCGATCGACTGATTCGCTCGAAATCGCCGTGCGGCGAGACTCCAAACGCCGGGTTGCGCGTGCAGCCCACAACCGGAGGGTGATGGCCATGCTGAAGAAACTCGTCGCGGTGCTGCTCGCTTTGGCGTTTGCGCCGGCGCTGCTCACGCTTTCCGCGTGCAATACGATCCAGGGCGCGGGCCAAGACGTCGAAAAGGCCGGGCAGAAGGTCGAGAAGGAAGCGCAGGAGCACAAGAAGTACTGATCGCACGTCGGACACCGGCATGACGCCGGACCGCGTCGTGGGTTGCACGCGCCGGACGAGGCCGCGGGTCGGCCTCGTAAGCGTGCGCGCATAAATTGTTCACGCGGGGTGCGCGCGAGGGTTCATACTGCGATTTCCTCTTCGGAAAGCGCTTCATGAACGATTCGATGTTGCAACCAGCGGCCGGCGCGCTGCGCGACCAGTTCCTCGCATCGCTCGACGATATCGACAACGGTCGCACAGTCGAGCTCGCCGGTTTCCTGCGCCAGTGCGCGAATCCGCTTCCGTCGGTGACGTGCGTGCGGCTCGGGCTGCCCGCAGGAAGCACGTACGGTCACGCGGCCCGGCACCTGCTCGACGGCAAATAGCGCTTTGCCAGCCGCCGCATGCATTATGGGCGCTTGGCCTTGTCCTTGGCCTTCGCCGCGACCTCGGCTTTGACGCGGCGAAACGCCGCTCCCCACACCGGATGTCCCGCTTCGGACGGCGCGAGATCGAAGCTCGCGTCGGCAGCGAACGCTTTGCGGAACTCGCCGCGACACGTCGCCGGCCGGTTCGACACGCACGCGATGAACGCGAGATATTTGTGCGCGCTCGCCTGCTCGCCCGCGGCGATCCGTTCGTGCAGCGCCGCGTCGAATTGCTTCGACGCGCTGCGATAGTCGCCGTCCTCGTAGCTCTTGATGGCCTGCGCCAACAGCTGCTCGCCCTTGCTCGGCGCGGGCTCTGCCGGTGCCGGCACCGGTTCTTTCGCGACGGGCTCCCTTACGGCGGGTCGCGTCGGCGCTTGCGGCTTGGCAGCGCCGGACGCCTCCTTCGACGCGGGCGCGTTCGGCGCTTTGGTCTCCTCGACGGCCTGCGACGCGCAACCGGCGCACGCGAGCGCGAACAACAACGCGCCCGTCCGAGCGCATCGCAGCGCACGCATCGCATTATTCGAACTTGTGCTTGATGCGCAGGTTGGCATCGGCGAGCACGTCAACGGTTTCGCTGTGAGCCGCGAACGTCGTGTTGCGAATCTCGATCGTGTGCCGGCCCGGCGCGAGCTTGAGCTCGTTCAACGGCGGCGACACGCCGCGCTTGCGGCCGTCGACGAACACTTCGCCCCACGGCGTCACGGCGAGCGTGACGCGTGCGCTCGGCTTCGGGGCGGCTGCCTTTTCACTCGTCGCTGCCGACGGCGTCGAAGACGCAGCCTCGACCGGCGCGGCGGCGCCGGGCGCGCTCGCCGGTGCCGGCTCATCGATCGACGTGACGACGGCAGCGGATGGGGGCGCCGGCGCGGCGCCGCGGCCGTCTTCCGCGCTCGACGCTCGCCCGTCGAGCAACGCCCACGCGGCCACTGCGGCGAACGCGAGCGCCGGCAAGCCGTACAGCATGATGTTCCGGCGCATCCGAAGCGTTCCGATCGCGCGCACGTCGAGCGTGTGCGCAAGTGCGTCGGAAGCCGGATCGTCGGTTGCGCGATCGGCGATCAGCGTCGTCGTCGTCGCCCCGTTCGAGGGCACCGCACGCGGCTCGCCGGCGGTCGCTGGCGGCGCCGAGACCGGCTCGGCCGGTGCGAGCTTTCGCAGGTCGGCCGCCATGTCGCTCGCGCTCGCGTAACGGTCGCCCGGCGACTTCGCGAGCGCGCGATCGACGATCGTGTCGAACGCGCGTGCAATGGCGGCGTTGCGCCGGCTCGGCGGCTCGGGCTTGTCGTTGATCACCTGGAACAGGATCTCGTCGAGCTCGCCGCCGCCGAACGGCGGCACGCCGGTCAGCATCTCGTAGAGCACGGCGCCGAGCGAAAAGAGATCGGAGCGCGCGTCGACCGAGCGGCCGATGATCTGCTCGGGCGAAATGTAGCGTGGCGAGCCGATGACGGTGCCGGCGAACGTGCGTGAGCCGGTTGGAAGGCGCGCGATGCCGAAATCGGTGATCTTCACGCGTCCGCTGTCAAGCATCATGATGTTCGCGGGCTTGATGTCGCAATGGATGACGCCGTGCTCGTGCGCGTAGGCAAGGCCGTCGGCGATCTGCACGCCGATCTGCGCGACGCGCGACGGCTCGATCACGACGCCGGAATCGAGGATGTCGCGCAGCGACCGGCCGTCGAGGAACTCCATCGCGATGTACGCGCCGTCGTCACTCCTCCCCATGTCATGGATCGTAACGATGTTCGGGTGGTTGAGCCGGCCGGCCGATCGCGCTTCGCGGTCGAAGCGCTTGTCGAACGCTTCCGACTCGTGGCGCGAGAGTCCCATGCCGATCGTCTTGATCGCGACGATTCGGTCGATCAGCGGGTCCCTCGCCCTGTAGACGACACCCATCCCGCCCCGGCTCAATTCTTCGAGGAGCTCGTAGCGGCCGATGGTGTTCGCTCGCATGGGTGCGTTCAAACGCTGACGTGCAGGGACGATGCTTGATATCCTCGAATCATGGCGCAGAACTCCATCGAAGCGGTCGGCCTCACCGATGTCGGAAACGTCCGCCAGTTTAACGAGGACCGGATCGCGATCGACGCTCGCATCGGGGTGGTGGCGCTCGCCGACGGCATGGGCGGGCACCGTGCCGGAGAGGTCGCGAGCCGCATGGCCGCCGACATCGTGCTCGCCGCGCTTCGGACCCACGTCGGCGCATCCGGGCCGGCCACGCGCCAGCATTCCCCACTGCTTGCGGCCGAGCAAAGCATAAAGCAAGCCAATCAGGCGATTTTCGAGGCGGCTCAAGCGGATGCGACGCGCCATGGCATGGGAACGACGCTCGCGCTCGCCGTTTTTAACGACAACAGCGTCGTGCTGGGGCACATCGGCGACTCGCGGATCTACCGGCTGAGGGCCGGCCGTTTGCAACTGCTGACGCGCGACGACTCGCTGCTGCGCGAGCAGGTCGAGCTCGGCGTGATCTCCGCCGACGAGGCGGCCCATTCGCACAATCGAAGTCTCGTCACGCACGCGCTCGGCACCGGCGAGCGCGTCGATCCGCATATGCGCGAGGACGACGCGCTGCCGGGCGACGTATTCCTGCTCTGTTCGGACGGGCTCAACGATCTCGTCGACGATGCGGACATCGAGCTGATCGTGCGCTCCGTCGCGAGCAATCTCGCGCTCGCCGCGCAGATCCTGATCCAGACGGCGAAAGACAACGGCGGCTACGACAACGTGTCGGTGATCCTCGCCAAGGTGGTGTCGTCGTCCTCGCGCAATCGGGAGCAGGGATGGCTGCACCGTCTGTTCCGGCGGCGAGGAAGCCCGGAGTAGCGATGGCCAAGCTGGTCCTGAGTGCGGGAGATTCGGTGTTGTTCCAATGCTTCGTCGACAAAGAGCGGCTCACCGTCGGACGCGACGCGCGCAATCCGATCGTGATCGACGATCCGGCGGTAAGCCGCGAGCACGCGGCGATCGTGCCGGTCGGCAACGACCACATCCTCGAGGACCTCGAAAGCGCCAACGGAACGTTCGTCAACGGCAAGCGGGTGACGCGTCGTATCCTGCAGCACGGCGACGTGATGGCGTTCGGCCGCTTCCATCTGCGCTACCTCAATACGCGCGCCGCGTCCGGCATCGACCTCGAGCGGACCATGCTGATCGCAGGACTTGCACGCACCGCGGATGCCGGCGACGCCGAGGCCGATGTGCAGGTGCCCTCCGCCCACGCGCCGAGGACGCGCCTGCCGAAGGCACGCGTGATGATGCTGCGCGGCAGCCGCTCCGGCAGCGTCATCGAGCTCGATCGCGTCGTCGCGACGTTCGGCAAACCCGGCCGGCAGCTCGCGGTGATCCTGCGGCGCCCGATCGGCTATTTCGTCACGCACGTCGAAGGCCGCCGCCATGCGCGCGTCAACGGCCGCCCGATCGGCGACGAGCCGCGGCTGCTCGGCAACGGCGACGTCGTCGATGTCGGTGACGAGAAGCTCGAGTTCCTGCTGGATTGACAACGACGTCGATGGACAACACACCACTGCCAGCAGCCACCAAGGGCGACCGCTCTGCGCTCTCCGAGGGTGCGCGCGCCGAAATCGCCGCGCTCAACGGCGCCCGCCCGATCGCGTTCACCCTCAAGCTCGCGAGCGCGTGGGCGGTGATCGTCGGCGTCATCGCGTGGGCGATCTACATGGACTCGGCGTGGGCGACGATCGTCGCGATCGTCATCGTCGCGACGCGCCACAACGTGCTCGGATTGCTCGTGCACGAGCAGGCGCACCTTCTCGGTTACCGGGCAAGTACGGGCGATCTCGTCGTGAACCTGTTCGCCGCGTATCCGCTGCTTGTGCTGACGGTCGAAGGCTATGCGCAGGTACACCTCGCGCACCATCGCGATTACTTCGCCGCGACCGACCCCGATTTCGTTCGCAAGAGCGGCGAGGAATGGAGCTTCCCGAAGACGCCGCTTGCAACCGCGAAGCTCTTCCTGGCCGACATCATCGGCATCAATACGCTGAAGCTCATTCGCGGCAAGAAGCCGGCGTCGGAAGCGCCGGCATTCGCACGGCGCTACCGCATACCGGCGTGGGTGCGCCCGCTCTACTTCGCGCTGGCCGCCGCCGCGCTGACGTTCACGCACGGCTGGATCGTCTTCCTCGTCTACTGGGTGCTGCCGCTCTTCACGGTGACGCAGCTCATCGTCCGCTGGGGCGCGATCTGCGAGCACAAATACAACCTTCCGCTCGCTTCCGTCGCCGAATCGACGCCGCTGATCCTGCTGCGCTGGTGGGAGCGGCTGCTGCTGCCCAATCTGAACTTCGCGATGCACCCGTATCACCACTATTTTCCGGGCGTGTCGTTCTCGCGATTACCGCAGATCCACGCGATCTATTGCCGCGAAGGATTGGTCGACCACCCGAACGTGTTCGTCGGATACTTCGCGTACCTGCGCTTCATCACGAGCGGACACGGTCCGGCCGCGGCGGATCGTCGTTCCACCGCTGCATAGGCGCGCTCGCCGCCGGGCCGTTCGCTTCGAGCGTCTACGCCGTCAGCTGCGCCAGCGTGTCGCGATACGCGCGACCGGCGGGCAGCCGCTCGGCTTCAATCCGGATGCCGGTGCACACCTCGTACGCCTGCGCGCCGCGATCGGCACCGAGCTCGCCACGCACGTCGTCCTCGGGCAGCTCGAAGCACGAGCCGATCGCGACGACGGTCGTCGCAGCGGCCTGGTGCAGCCAGTGGTTGTGGAAATCGAGGTCCTCGACGAACGCCGCGATGTCCGCATCGGCCAGCGCGCGCCCGAATCGACGAACGCGCTCGCGCGGATCGAGACGGCAAAGATGCGCGACGATCGCCACGCGGTGGCGCGCCTCAAGCCAGGCGAACGTCGGCTGCATCGAGACGGCGTATTGAAGCGGCTTGTCGCGTTCCATCGTCCCTCCGTGCGCAGTCGTTTCTCGGTGAGGGCATGCTGCGGCGACTTCGCCGGTTTCGACAACGGAATGCTCGACGGCGCGGGCACGAATATTCGGCTTGCGCGGCGGTGCAAGGCGCGATGGTCTTGACATCATTATATCGTTGGATATATCGTACGATATATGTTTTCCGAGGAGAAGCATGATGCACATGATGCTCGGCAGATGGTTGCGCGGCGGCCCCGCGCGTCATTGCATGGGCCGGCACGAGCGAGCGTTCGGCTTCGGTGGTTTCATGGGCCATGCCTCTCGCGGGCTGCACGGCTTTCGCAGCGGCCGCAAGCTCGGCGGCGACGACCTACAGTTGTTGATCCTCGCGCTGCTCGAGGAGAAGCCGCGGCACGGCTACGAGATCATCAAGGCGCTGGAGGAGCGCTCCGGCGGCTTCTACAGCCCAAGCCCCGGCACGATCTATCCGGCGCTCACCTATCTCGAGGAGCTGGGTTACGCGAGCGTCGAAGTCGAGGGCAGCAAGAAGTCGTACCACATCACCGACACGGGCCGTCAGAAGTTGGACGAGCGACGCGCGTTCGCCGAGGCGATCTTCGCTCAGCTGCGTTGGGTCGCGAGCCGCATGGAGGGCGTGCGGCGCGCGTTCGGCGGTCGCACCCGAGGTGCCGCCGAGGCTCCGTCGAGCGACGAGCCTGCGCGATGGTGCGATGATCTGCACGCCGCGCGCCGTTCGCTGCGCGCGGCGCTGTTCTCGAAGTTCGATGCCGATGCGGACGAGCAGACGCGCATCGCCGAGATCCTTCGCCGCGCGGCGGCGGAGATCGTCGGACCGAAGCGCTAGCGTTCGACGCGGCGGCTCGCCGCCGCGCTCAGCGCGCCGGCACCGCGGCGGCGCCCGTACGTCGAAACGCTACTTCTTGGGGTGTTCCTTCTTCTCGAACGCCAGGAACTCTTCCTTGCTGACCTTGCCGTCCTTGTTCGTGTCGGCATCCGCCCACTTGCCGAGCAGCTTGGGCTCCATGATGGCCTCGCCCTTGTCGAGGAAGCCGTCGTGGTTCTTGTCGAGCTTCACGAATTCCGCGGCATTGTCATCGCCGGTTGCTGCAGGTGCGGCGCCGGTCGAAGGCGCCGGATTCTGCGCGCTGGCAGGCAACGACGCGACCAGCCCAGCGGCACCGAGGATCGACAGCACCAAACTGGAACGCACCAGCCAATTTCTGGTTTGCATGGCGTACCTCCAGAGGTATCAACGATTGCGAGGTTGGCGCCGGGCAGCTTCCGCCCGCGCCGAGCAAACGGACGTTAGCGTGCGCTTCGCGAGCCGGGAACGTTACGAGGACTGATTCTCGTGTAGGACATCTCCGGCATATTCGCCGTCAGATCGCGCCGAGCGCGCGCGAAAGATCGCGCTCGAGGTCGCCGACGTCTTCGATGCCGACCGAAAGCCGAACGAGCGCGTCGCCGATTCCGAGCGTCGCGCGTTGCGCCGGCGGAATCGTCGCGTGCGTCATGATCGCCGGATGCTCGATCAGGCTTTCGACACCGCCCAGGCTCTCGGCCAGCGCGAAGATCTCGCAGCGCTCGAGGAAACGTTTCGTGCCCGCGAGATCGGTCGCTAGCTCGATCGAGATCATCCCGCCGAACCCGCGCATCTGTCGCTTCGCGAGTGCGTGCTGCGCGTGCGACGGAAGTCCCGGATAGCGCGCGCGTGCGACTGCGGGCTGCGCCTCGAGCCATTGCGCGAGCTCGAGCGCGTTCGCGCAATGACGCTCCATTCGCAACGCGAGCGTCTTCACGCCGCGCAGCGTGAGGAAGCTGTCGAACGGGCCGGCGATGCCGCCGACTGCATTCTGCAGGAACGCCAGCTGCTCGCACAGTGGCGCCAGACGCTCGTCGGCGCCGACGATCGCGATGCCGCCGATGACGTCCGAGTGCCCATTCAAGTACTTCGTCGTCGAATGAACGACGATGTCGAAGCCGAGCTCGAGCGGGCGTTGAACGAACGGGCTCGCGAACGTGTTGTCGGCCACGGCGACAATGCCGCGCTCGCGACAGAGCTCGGCGATCGCCGCGAGATCGGCGAGCTTCAGCAGCGGATTGCTCGGCGTCTCGACCCACACCATCTTCGTGTCGGGCCGAATCGCGGCGGCGACGTTGGCGACATCCGAAAAGTCGACGAACGAAAAGCGCTGGCCGGCGCTGCGCCTGCGCACGCGCTCGAACAGCCGGTAGGTGCCGCCGTACAGATCGTCGCCGGCGACGATGTGCGCGCCGGCGTCGAGCGTCTCGAGCACCGTCGCGATCGCCGCCATGCCCGATGCGAACGCGTACGCCTGCGCGCCGCCTTCGAGATCGGCCACGCAGCGCTCGAGCGCCCAGCGCGTCGGGTTGTGCGAGCGGCCGTAATCGAGGCCCTTGTGCACGCCGGGACTCTGCTGGACGAACGTCGACGTCGCGTAGATCGGCGGCATGATCGCGCCGGTCGACGGATCCGGCGACTGGCCGGCGTGAATGACGCGGGTGGCGAAGCCGAGCTCGTCGACCGCGGCCGCTTGCACGTCGTCTCGTTTCATCCGAGCCTCCTGCGAAGGTGATTCAGCACGTCGAAGCGCGTGATCAAGCCGTAGAAACGATCGCCGTCCGCGACCAGCGCGACGAGGCCTCGGTCGAGGATTGTCTGCACCTGCGCGAGGCTCGCGCTCGGCGCAATCGTCTCGAGACGCGTGGTCATCGCGCTTTCGACCGGCGAGCGGAACAGCGCCGGATCGTCGTGCACCTTGAACAGCAGGTCCGATTCGTCGATGACACCGACGAGCTTCGCGCCGTCGAGCACGGGCAGCTGCGACACTCCGGCAAGGCGCATGCGCTGGAACGCCGTGAGCAGCGTGTCTTCGGGCCCCACGCTCACGACGGCACCCTCGTCGAAACGGCGCGAGATCAGGTCGCGCAGATCGCCGAGCTGCGGGCGTTTGAGCAGCCCTTGGTCGAGCATCCACTGGTCGTTGTAGACCTTCGACAGATATCGTGTACCGGTGTCGCAGACGAACGTGACGACGCGCTTCGCCTGCGTCTGCTCGTTGCAGTAGCGAAGCGCCGCGGCGACGAGCGTACCGGTCGACGATCCGCCGAGAATGCCTTCGGCGCGCAGCAGCTCGCGAGCGGTGGCAAAGCTCTGCTCGTCCGGGATCGAATACGCGCGACGTACCGCGGACAGGTCGGCGATCGGCGGCACGAAATCCTCGCCGATGCCTTCGACCGCCCACGATCCCGCCTTGCCGAGCGTGCCGTTTCGCACGTACTCGGCGAGGATCGATCCGACCGGATCGGCGAGCACGAACTCGATCTTCGGCGCGACGCGCGCGAAATAGCGCGTGAGCCCCGTGATCGTGCCGGCCGAGCCGACTCCGACGACGATCGCATCGATCGCGTGGCCGCTTTGCTCCCAGATCTCCGGACCGGTCGTTCGTTCGTGCGCGGCCGGATTATCGGGATTGTTGAATTGATCGGCAAAGAACGAGCCGGAAATTTCGGAGGCAAGACGCGCCGCGTAATCCTGGTAGTACTCGGGATGTCCCTTGCCGACGTCGGAACGGGTCATATGCACTTCGGCGCCGAGCGCTTTCAGATGCAGCACCTTCTCGGTCGACATCTTGTCGGGCACGACGAGCACGACGCGATAGCCCTTCGCCCGCGCGACCAGCGCGAGCCCGAGGCCGGTATTGCCCGCGGTCGCTTCGACGACGGTGCCGCCCGCCTTGAGCCGGCCGCGTTTTTCGGCGCCTTCGATCATCGAGCGGCCGATGCGGTCCTTGATCGAGCCGCCCGGATTCTGCGACTCGAGCTTCAGCAGCAGCGTGCACGGGCCCGTGTCAAGACGCGTGACTTTGACCAGCGGCGTGTTGCCGATCAGATCGAGAACAGCGGGTGCGGCATCGCGGGTCATCGGATCGCTCTCAAGCGTCAGCTCGCGTCGAGCCGAAATGGTTTAGGCAGCAGTTCCGCGAGGCTCGTGACGACGCACGTGCCGTCACGGTTCGCAAGCGCGATCGGCGCGTCGCGCGCGAACTCGGCGATCACCTGCCGGCATGCGCCGCACGGCGGCGCCGGCTCCGGCGCATCGGTGAATACGGCGATCGCAGCGATCTCGCGCACGCCTTGCACGATCGCGTTGAAGATGGCGACGCGCTCGGCGCAGATCGAAAGCCCGTACGACGCGTTCTCGACGTTGCAGCCGGCGAACACGCGGCCGTCCGGCGCGCGCACGGCAGCGCCGACGCGAAACTTCGAGTACGGCGCGTAGGCGCGTTCGCGCGCCTTCGTCGCCGCTTCGATCAGTGCGCTCATCGGCCCCGATGTTTCCATCGATAACCTCCTCGCCTGCCTGCCGTTCGTGCTGAGCTCGTCGAAGCACGAACAATCGCCGTCACGTCGCGGCATCGCCCAAACGCAGCGCCCGTCGCCGCTCCCACGCCGCAAGCTCGGCACGATAGCGGTCGAGCGCATCTTCGTACAGCTCCAGCACACAGCGATCGCAGCCGCTGCCGCAGCAATCCTCGGGCGCCGGCCGTTCGGGTGCCTCGGGGCGCGGATCGTCGTTGGGTCGGTCGTCAGGCATCTCGCCGTTGGATCGCGCCGCAGGGCCTCGCGTTCAGCGCCATGCCGGACGACCCTGCCGCCCGCATTGTCCGGTAAGCTAACCGCCGCGCCTCAACGCCACGGAGAACGCTCATGCGAATGAACCGCACGCTTGCCGCCGCTGTCGCCGCAGCTGCCCTCATTGCGCCGCCCGCGCACGCAGCGAAAACGACCGAATGCACGAAGATCGGCATTTGCTATTGCGTCAACGATGAGCTCAAGCCAACGATCGCATCACGGGTCGACCGGTTCCGGCAGATGATCGCCGAGCAGCGCAAGCTCGGCAAGGCAGTGGGGTATCTGAGCGTTCCGCTCTCGAGCACCGGCGGCGGCAACTTCAACGTCAACCGCGAAGTCGCGGAAAGCGCGAAAGCGGCCATCGAAAAGCGCTTCGGACCCGATTTCATGTTCGTGTTGAACCCCGGCACGCTCGACGCCGATCTGCCCAAGGGCGGCGGCGCCGACTACATGCTGATGTGGACGAGCCTGCTGGAGGGCGCCGACGGCATGGGCGAGTTCGATTTCGTGTATTTCGCCGGCCCGCAGGATTTCGCGCGCTACTTCGGCTTCGACGGCAACGGCGACATGGCCAAGCTCGACGCCTATTTCGACAAGCGCCTGAAGTCCGACGTCGAGTTCGAGAAGGCGGTATCGAACGGCCTCACCAAAGCCGCGTTCCGCCGCTACTACGCATTGCGTGCGTCGGCGTCGGTGAGCCGTGGCGCGCACGACGAGTGGAACATCTTCCGCGTGATCAACGAGCGCCGGCGCGGCGACAGTAAGTTCGGCACCGGCAACCAGATCCCGATATTGTTCGACGGGCGCGGCCTCGCGCCCGCCGACTCGGAAGCACCGGTGTCCGACGGCTACGTCGGCAAGTGCGCGATGTAGCTCACGCGCGGGCGCGCTCGAGCGCGAACGCGTCGGCGAGCAACGCATAGGAATGCCGACGCGCGTCGGGGTCGAACGTCCATGTCACGATCACGAGCTCGTCGAGGTCGAGGCGCTTTGCTTCGTCGGACAGCCGCGTCGCCACCTGATCCGCGCTGCCGACGAACGCCTTGCGCCGCAGCGCTTCGATCAGCGCGTGCTCGGCCGGCGTGTAGCGATGCGCGGCTGCCTGCTCGGGGGAGACGAGCGGATTGCGCACACCCTGTTCGAAACCCACGCGCCAATACTCGCGCGATCTAAGCAGGCGCCGCGCGTCGGCCTCGGTGTCCGCGGCGAGCGCCCAGATGCAAACGGTGGCGAGCGGTTTCGGATGCCGTTCGCTCGGCCGGTAATTTTCGCGGTAAAGCCGCAGCGCCTCCTCGACTCCGCGGCCGTCACTGAAGAAATACGCGTACGCGTACGGCAAGCCGAAATGCGCGGCGAGCTGCGCGCCGTAATTCGAGCTGCCGAGGATCCACACGTCGGGTGACGTCGGACCGCGCGGATGCGCAACGACGCCCGCGAACGGATGCCCGGCGTCGAGCGGTCTGTCCTCGAGCCAATGAATCAGATCGACGATCAGTCGCGGGAATTCGTGCGCCGCCGTGTCGGCGTCGGGATTCAGCGCGTAGGCGGTGATGCGATCCGATCCGGGTGCGCGGCCGACGCCGAGATCGATGCGCCCGGGCGCGATCGCCTCGAGCACGCAGAACTGCTCGGCAACTTTCAGCGCCGAATAATGTGGCAGCATGACGCCCGCGCTGCCGACGCGGATGCGTGCGGTTGTCGCCGCGATCGCGGCGATCAGGATCTCGGGCGCCGTTCCGACAATGCTGCCGCTATTGTGATGCTCCGATAGCCAGTATCGGTGATAGCCGAGCGTATCGCACAGGCGTGCGAGCTCGAGAGTCTCGCGTACGGCGTCAGTCTCGGGGCGGCCGAGCGCCGCGGTCGACTGATCGAGCACCGACAGCGTGAGGCGAGCCGGCATGAGCCTTTGGAGTGCGGCGGTCGCCGGCAGTTTCGCACGCCGCGTAAAGCGCTCCCTCACGGCGTGGAAAGCGAGTAGCGTACGGGCTTTTCGCGTCGAGGGAGGCGGCGCGCGAACCCGCTTGTCGCGCTCCATCGGGAGACATCGAATGGCCGCAACGAAGACCGGCGTGCGCGAGCGGCGCCGCGTAACCACGCCGGCGTCGAGGCGTCGCACGAAGCCGAAAACCGCGAAGCGCCGAGCTCGAGATCGGCCGCGGATCGCTGTACTGGACTGGTCGCAGCAAGCACCGTAGCAAGCGGCTCGACTGGTCGAAGTTCGCCGACATGATGGACGATCTCGCGTACGGCGTGCGGCGCAGCGCTGCGTGACGCCGCACGAGTGGCTCGCAATCGATGCGAGATCAGGTCGTCGTCGCGCGCGCGATCGCGGGTTGCGTGCCGTTGGTGACGATCGATGCGTCGTCGCGATTGACCAGCATCCACGAGCGACGAAACGCGAACGCGCCGGTTGCGCCGGCGACGATCGCCCAAACGAGTGCCTTGAAGGGCGGCGCGTCGCCGCTGAACAGCGCCACCAGCGCAGCCGCTGCGATGCTGAAGGCGATGAATCCCAGCCGCATCCACAGGCTGCCCTGGAGAACGTGCTGCGGAATCCGGGTCGAGTTGTCGCGGGGAACGCCGGGTTCGAACTCCATGTGAGACCTCCTGGCGAAATGGATCGAGCGCATGCGCAACGCGCACGACCAAAGCCTAGAGGTTGCGAGTCCGTCGATCCAATCGTCGTTTTCGATCGGCTGCATCGGAATCGCCGATCTTCGCAACGGGTGCAGCGCCGGTCAGTCGTCGGCGGCGGCGCGCGTACGCGGCGCCGGTGTGTCGTCCTTTGCGGTTCGCGGCTGCGGCAGCGTCACCATCTGCGGCGCGTCAGGCGCGAAGCAGCCGATGGCGCAGCACTTTCCCGGCTGCCGATTGCGTGTGATCTGGCGAGTCTCGTCGGCGAGCGCGCCGCGATCGAGCAGCCGCTCGACCAGATCGACCTTGTTGCCGATCGGATAATGGCGATAGATCTCGGTCTTCATCGCCTCCGGCGAGCCGCCGCCGTGCAGGCTGATCAACGAATACCAGCCGGCCTGATACGACGCCGTCAGATCTTCCAGCAGGCGCGCGACCTGGACGCGCTTTTCGTACGGAATGTCGGAGCGCGCGGTCAGCACTTCGGAAAGCCGTCCCGCGGTCGCCGGATTGTGGTCTTCGGACGGGCCGGGCAGCGTCACGACCATGCCACCCGACACGTGATGGGCGAGTCGATGCATGTCGTAAATCTGCGTGGCGAGCAGCAGCTTGCCGATGTTCGCGAACACCGGGTCGGGCGTTGCGATGCCCGACGCGCTCTGCGCGCAGTAGACCGACGCGGCGACGCCGCACGCGTAGAAGCCCTCGACGATCTTGATCAGTTCGATCATCGCGTCGCGTACGCCGTGCGCGCGATCCAGATCCAGGCCGTTTGCTTCGGTTGCGAGCGCACCGGCGCCGATCAACAGATCGCCGAAGCCCGCGCGCGCCGCGATGCACGTATGCCGGTGCTGCGCGGTGTAGTTGTACAGGATCTCGCCGGCGCGGGACCACTCGCCCGCGCAGAACACGCGCTCCCAAGGCACGAACACGCGATCGAACAGGCAGACGCCGGTCGATTGACCGTACTTGGCGCTGAATGTCGCCGCAGGCTCGCCGGGACGGCCCGCCGGCCGCGCCACGATCGTGAGCCCCGGCGCGTCGACCGGCACCGCACAGCAGACGGCGAAGTCACGGTCTGCCTCGCCCATGTTGCGGCAGGGCATGACGAGGAGCTCATGTACGTACGGCGCCGATGTGACGATCGCCTTCGTGCCCGAGATCACGACGCCGTCGGCCCGCCGCTCCACGATATGCACGTACGAATCGGGCTGCGTCTGCTGTGACGGACGCAGCGACCGGTCGCCTTTCGCGTCCGTCATCGCGATCCCGAGCGCGAGATCGTTCGCATAGACGTGGCCGATGTACGCTTGCACGCGCGCGTGGTAGTCGGTGCCGTGCTCCGCATCGATGCAGTGCGTACCGTGGTGAAGCGCGGTGAGCGCGTCACCCGCGAGATAGCGCTGCGCGCATCCGGTTTCCTGGCAGACGAGGCGAACCGCCTCGAGCTTGTTCAGCAGATCCGCGCTCGTTCGCGGCAGCGCGAGCATTCGATTGATGGGGCCGTCGAAGTCGCTCGTGCGCGCGCGCATCAACGCCTGCGTCGACTCGCGCAGCGCGTAGTCGTAGCTGACGCCGATGGCGTTGATGCCGGGCGCGAGCGACGGCTCGTCGGCGACGCAGGCAACCTCTCGCCCGTCGACGTAGACGCGCGGGTGGAAGCGGCGAAGCGAATCGCGATAATCGGCGGCGGACATCAGCATGCGGGCTCTCCAGCGTCGGACGGTCGAGCCAATATACTCCCGGTTAGACGCGCGCGATGGGGCAAGACGCCGCAACTCGCGTCCTACAGTTCCGTATCATGTTCAGGTAACGGTCACCGTAAACATGCCGAAGGCGATAGATCCCCTGAAACGCTCTCCGTCGGTCGTTGGCTTCGCCCGCTTCGGCCGGGCATGCGCGCCCATCGCGCGCGCGGCGGTTGCGTGCGCGCTCGGCGTGGGCTTGCTGTCGGTTGCGATCGCAGCCGATGAGCCGTCGCCCGACCCGGTAGCGGCGCTCGAACGCGCCGTCGCGCAAGAGCCGGACGATGCAGTGCTCACATACTTCCTCGCCCGGTATCGATCGCAGGCCGGCGATCGCGACGGCGCGTTCGCGGCGCTCGAGCAGACGCTGCGTAACGGGGAGGGGTTCTTGCCGGCGCTCGGCTTGTTCGAAGGCTTGAAGAACGATCGCAGGTTTGCCGCCCTTCGCGCGCGATTTGCCGAGCGGCTGCCTCGCAAGACCGATGGACGGGTCGCGTTCACGCTGCGCGACCGTGGCCTGCTGCCGGAGGGCATCGCCTACGACCCGGTTGCACGCCGGTTTTACGTCGGCAGCATCGCCAAGGCTGCGATCTACCGGATCGAGAACGACGGCTCGCTCACGCGCTTGTCGCGCGCCGACGCGAAGCTCGATGCGGTGCTCGGGCTCGCGATCGACGCACCGCGCCGCAAGCTCTACGCGGTGTCGACGAACGCGCTGACCGACAAGGGCAGAGTCCGGCCGCGCAACGCCGTCATGGCGTTCGATCTCGCGAGCGGTCGCTGGCGGCGCACGTTCGACGTGCCAGCAGCACGTCAGCTGAACGACGTCGCCGTCGCTCACGACGGCAGCCTGCTGGTCACCGATTCGGCCGGCGGCGGCGTCTGGCACATCGATCCCGCGGCCGGCACCGTACGAGCGCTGGTGCCGCTCGACGGCGCGCGGGGCGCCAACGGCATCGCCGTGGATGCGCAGGGCGAAGTCGCGTACGTCGCCGCATCGCGGCGGCCGCTGCGCATCGATCTCGCCAACGGGTCGGTCACGCCGCTTGCACTGCCCGCGCGCGAGAACGCCGCGGCCATCGACGGACTGTACTGGCACGACGGCGCGCTGATCGGCGTGCAGAACGTGACCACGCCCGCACGCGTCGTGCGCCTCGTGCTCGCCGCGGATGGACGCTCGGTGACGTCCGTGCAGACGCTGCAGTCCCATCATCAGCAGGCGTTCGACGAGCCGACGACCGCAGCGATCGGACCCGACGGCCTGTACGTGCTCGCACGTACGTACGTCACGCGGTATAACGCGAAAGGCCGAATCGAACGTCCCGATTCGCTCAAGCCGCCGCTGGTGTTGCGCATTCCGTTGTCCGGGCATTCGCGCACGGACGCGCATTCGGGATAGCGCAGCAGCACCGACCGGACGATGGCGCGCGATCGTGCGTTCGCGATAGTCTCGACACCCATGACCCACCCGATTCGCCGACCGCTCGACGTCCTGCGCGACACGTTCGGCTATCCGGCGTTCCGCGGCGCGCAAGCCGACGTCGTCGACCACCTCGTCGCCGGCGGCGATGCGCTCGTGCTGATGCCCACCGGCGGCGGCAAGTCGCTGTGCTACCAGATTCCGTCGCTCGTGCGGCCGGGCACCGGCGTCGTCGTGTCGCCGCTGATTGCGCTGATGCACGACCAGGTCGCCGCGCTCGCGCAGCTCGGCGTGCGCGCGGCGTTCCTCAATTCGACGCTCGACGCGCGCGACGCCGCCGCCGTCGAGCGCGCGCTCGTCGCAGGCGAGCTCGATCTCGTCTACCTCGCGCCGGAGCGGCTCGCGACCGCGCGCTGTCTCGATCTGCTCGACCGGACGCGCGTCGCGCTGTTCGCGATCGACGAAGCGCACTGCGTGTCGCAGTGGGGGCACGATTTCCGCCCCGAGTACCTGCAGCTTTCGCTGCTGCACGAGCGCTATCCGCGCATTCCGCGCATCGCGCTCACCGCGACCGCCGATCCGCAAACGCGAGAGGAGATCGTCGCCCGACTCGCGCTCGCCGATGCGCGCGTATTCGTGTCGAGCTTCGATCGGCCGAACATCCGCTACACGATCGTCGACAAGGCCGACGCGCGCGATCAGCTGCTGCGCTTCATCCGCGACGAGCATCCGGGTGAAGCCGGCATCGTCTACTGCCTGTCGCGGCGAAAAGTCGACGAGACCGCCGCGTGGCTCGCGACGAAGGGCGTGCGCGCGCTCCCCTACCATGCCGGAATGGACACGCCGACGCGAACGGCGCATCAGGCGCGGTTCCAGCGCGAGGACGGGCTCGTGATGGTGGCGACGATCGCCTTCGGCATGGGGATCGACAAGCCCGACGTGCGCTTCGTCGCGCATCTCGATCTGCCGAAGAGCATCGAGGGTTATTACCAGGAGACCGGGCGCGCAGGCCGCGACGGCCTCGCGGCGGACGCATGGATGGCCTACGGCCTCGCCGACGTCGTTCAGCAGCGGCGGCTGATCGAGCAGTCGGAGGCGAGCGACGCCTACAAGCGCGTGTCCACCGCGAAGCTCGACGCGCTGCTCGGGCTGTGCGAGACCGCAAGCTGCCGGCGCGTGCGGCTGCTCGCCTACTTCGGCGAATCGAGCGCGCGTTGCGGCAACTGCGACACGTGCCTCGCGCCGCCGGAGAATTACGACGCGACCGTCGAGTCGCAGAAGGCGCTGTCCGCGATCTACCGCACCGGCCAGCGCTTCGGCGCCGTGCATCTGACCGACGTGCTGCGCGGCAAGGCGAGCGAGCGCGTCACGCGCTGGGATCACGAACGGCTGTCGGTGTTCGGCGTCGGCGCCGACGTTGACGAAGCCAGCTGGCGCATCGTGTTCCGCCAGCTCGTCGCTCTGGGCTTCGCGCGCGTCGATCACGATGCGCATGGCGCGCTGCGGCTCACGGATACGAGCCGCGCCGTACTCAAAGGCGAGCAGCGGGTGATGATGCGACGCGTGGTCGCTCGCCCGCGCGCAGCGGCGCGGCCGCGCGCCGTGGCAGGGGAGCAGCTTTCAACCGTCGAGCTTGCGTTGCTCGAACGCCTGAAGTCATGGCGTCTCGCGCAGGCTCGCGCTCAGGCGGTGCCTGCGTACGTGATCCTGCATGACCGCACACTGGCGGAAATCGCACGGCAGCGTCCGCGCGATCTCGGCGCGCTCGCCGGCGTGACGGGCATCGGCGCAAACAAGCTCGAGCGCTACGGTTCAGCGATCGTCGAGCTCGTTTCGGGTCGCGAGGACGCCGTCGCTCCGTGAGCGAAGACCGCTATCGCAAGTACGCGAGCAGCGGCGATCCGATGTGGCGCTTGATCAGCGCGTCTTCCGCCGCGCGCGCGTCCGCGGGTTCTAGCTTTTCGAGCCACTGGATTTCGGCGCCGACGAGCGCTGCGACGGGAACGCCGTCGCGAAACAGCACGCGGTTGCCCGCGAGCGCGGGAACCTTCGGGCCGGGCAGCAACGTGCCGACCACGTTGAGCGGGTCGGCGCCGCTCACCGACACCAGTGAACCTGCAAGCGGTGTCCTGCGGGTCTCGCGCAACAGCGTGACCGCCTCCGGCAACGCGAACTGCTCGCCCGAAGCGCTGGCGACGAAACGGCCGCCGCGAATGTCGCCGCGCGCCTCGAGCCGGCGCAGCACGCGCAGCAGCTCGCGCCACGGCGGTAGCCAAGGCGCCTCACGCGCGAGCAGCCGCCAGAACACGACGCCGTAGCGGCGCAGCAGCGCGTGCACGACGTGCTCGACCGTTTGCGCGTCGTGCGCATCGCAGGCGCGCGTCGGCACTTTGATCAATGTCCACCGGCCGGCGTCCTCGATGCCGAACAATGCGCGGCGGTGACGTTTGCCGCCGCCGAACGGCTTGCGCTTCTCCGACGGCGTCAGCAACGCGCGAAGGCCTGCGAAGCTGTCGGAGGTCGCAACGCCGAGCGCGACAAGCTCGGCGAGCGCATCCTCGACTTGCGTGCGCAACAATCCGGCGGCCTCGACAATTTCGTCGAAGAACGACGCGCCATGCGCGCGCAGATGCTCGGCGACGGCTTGTGCGCGCGAGCTCCACTGTGCGGGTTGCGCGTCGGACGCGGGCGCGACACGCGCCCACATCGCGGCGCTGCGCCGTGGCAGCAGCGCGACGGGCGTCGTGCGAATGGGCGCCGGATTGCTCGCCGTCGACGCGGCGGACGGAACGGTGAGCCGCGTCCAGACGGCACGGCCCGAAAGACACAGGTCGTCGAGCCACGTGAAGTCGTAGTTGTCGAGCCGCGCCGGCAGGATGTCCGACTCCCACGAGGCGGCGGGCGCCTCGAAGCCCTGCAGTTGCGCGATGATCGCGTCGAGCGCGTCGGGCCCCTGGCGCCGCTCGTTCGGCGCGACGTGCTGCCAGCGGATGAGAAAGCGCATGAAGTCGCGCCCGGAAACCGGCTCGATCTCCTCGCGCAGCCGCTTCACCGTGTAGCGATGGATGCGCGCGAGCAGCCCGCGGTCGCACCATTCGGTCTCGCCGCTGCCCGTGTAGGTGCCGCTCATCGCGACACCCTCGGCGGCGAGCTTCGCGAGCGCGGCGTCGACGTCGTTCACGGCAACGCTCATCGACTCGGCGATCGCTTCGACCGTGACCGGTCCGAGCGACTCGAGGCGGCTGCGCGCGATCTCGACGAGCGCCTCTTCGCGCGCCCACGCGCGGCTCGCGAATTCGGCGGGAGCGGCGATCGGCGGATCCCACCGCGCATCCGGATACAGCGCCTGCAATTGCGGCAGCCGCTCGGCGGCAACCCACAGCCGGGTGTCGTTCCGAGGAGCGTCAGCGACGAGGAATCTGCTGCTCGCAGAAGCAGATCCCTCGCGTTGCCCGGGATGACATACGGTCGCGCGCTTCGCCTGCACGAGCGCTTCGGCGAGCGCGAGCCAGCCGTCGTTGCGGCGCACTTCATCGTCGGTGAGGAATCCCACACCGAGCAGCGCATCGTGCAGCTCGTCGGCATTGCGTGCCTCCGGCCACGCCTCGGCGCGAACGCGATCGATCGCCGCGGTATCGAGCCGGCCGAGCTCCGCCGCCGATTCGTCGTCGAGCCAGCGGCGCGACATCACCGCTTGCGCGCGGCGCTCCTCGAGCGGCGCATCGTCGAGATACGCGTACGGGCGCGCGGTGAGGATCTCGAGCGCGAGCGGCGACGGCGACGTGAGCTCGCGCGCAACAACGTCGATGTCGCCGCTTTCGATCCGGCGAAGCAACCGCTCGAGCCCTTCGACGTCCATCGCCTCGTACAGGCAGTCGTGGACCGCCTGCTGGACGAGCGGATGATCGGGCACTTCGCGATCGCCGGCGAGATTGTCGGCGCACGCGATCTGGTCAGGGAACACGGCGGCCATCAGGTCCTCGGCGCGCATCCGCTGCAGCGGCGCAGGCACCTTTCGACCGCCGCGAAAGCGCGGCAATGCGAGTGACGTGCCGGCGATCCAGCGCCAGCGCGCTGCGAACATCGGCGCGGCGAGCATCGCCTGGATCAGCAGCGGCCGCACGGTTGCGGAATGGAGATAGCTCGCAACGTCGGCGAGCGGGAAGCTGTGGCTGGTGGAAAGCGACAGGATGATCGCGTCCTCGGTGGCGGCCGCCTGCAGCTCGAAATCGAACTTGACGCAGAAGCGCTTGCGCAACGCAAGGCCCCATGCGCGATTGATGCGGCTGCCGAACGGCGAGTGGATGACGAGCTGCATGCCGCCCGACTCGTCGAAGAAGCGCTCGAAGACGATCGTCTTTTGCGTCGGCAGCACGCCGAGCGCAGCGCGCGCGGCGAACAGGTAGTCGACGAGCTGCGTCGCCGCGGCCTCTCCGATGCCGACATTGACGAGAGTCTGCACGGCTTCCGCCTTGTCCGCGTGGCTTGCGATGTCCTCGCGCAGCCGTGATACCGCGTGCGACAGCTCGTCGGTTCGCGCCGGCGCCTCGCCGAGCCAGAACGGAATCGTCGGCGCCTGGCCGTGCGCGTCGTCGACTCGAACGCGCCCTGCTTCGATGCGCAGGATCCGGTACGACGTGTTGCCGAGCTGGAAGATGTCGCCGGCGAGGCTTTCGACGGCGAAGTCCTCGTTGACGGTTCCGACGAGTTGCGCGGTCGGCTCGAGCACGACGTCGTAGTCGGCGGTGTCCGGAATCGCGCCGCCCGACGTGAGCGCCGTCAATCGTGCGCCGCGGCGGCCGCGCAGCACGCCGTTCACCGCGTCGCGATGAATGTACGCAGCGCGATGCCCGCGGCGCGTGCTGAACCCGTCGGCGAGCGTGCGCACGACGTCGACGTACTCGTCGTGCGTGAGGCCGGCGTACGGATACGCGCGCTGGAAAAGCTCGAACAGCGCGTCCTCGGTCCACTCGCGCGCGGCGACCTCGGCGACGATCTGCTGCGCGAGCACGTCGAGCGGCTTCGAAGGAACCGCGATGCGGTCGAGCTCGCCGCGACGAACCGCGTCGAGCATCGCCGTGCATTCGACGAGCTCGTCGCGCGACAACGGGAAGATACGCGCCTTCGGAACGCCGCCGACCTGGTGGCTCGCGCGACCGGCGCGCTGCAGGAATGTCGCGATCGAGCGTGGCGAGCCCAGCTGACAGACGAGCTCGACGTCGCCGATGTCAATGCCGAGCTCGAGCGATGCCGTTGCGACCAGCACCTTCAGCTCGCCCGCTTTCAGCCGTTGCTCGGCGGCGAGCCGCAGCTCCTTCGCCATGCTGCCGTGATGCGCCATCACCTGACCGGGACCGAGGAGCTCGGACAGGTGTCGTGCCGCGCGCTCGGCCATGCGCCGCGTGTTGACGAAGATCAGCGTCGTCCGATGGTCCCGCGCAAGCTGCGCGAGCTGCGCATAGACCTGCGACCAGACCTCGTGCGACATCACCGCCTCGAGCGGTGAGGACGGCACCTCGATCGCGAGATCGCGCGTGCGGACGTGGCCGGTGTCGACGATCGCGCAATCGGGCACCGTGACATCCGGAGTCAAAGCGCTGTCATCCCGAATCGAACCGCTGTCATCCCGAATCGAACCGCTGTCATCCCGAGCCGAAGGCGAGGGATCTGCTGTTGACTTTGCGCGAGCAGATCCCCCGCTGCGCTCGGGATGACAAACCTTGCCGACCAGAAACCGTGCGATCTCCTCGATCGGCTTCTGCGTCGCCGAAAGCCCGATGCGCACGGGCGGTGCTTCGGTCAGCGCCGCGAGCCGCTCGAGCGAAAGCGCGAGATGGCTGCCGCGCTTGTTGCCGGCGAGCGCATGGATCTCGTCGACGATCACGGTCCGGGTCGTCGCGAGCATTCGCCTGCCTGACTCCGAGCCGAGGAGCACATAAAGCGATTCGGGTGTCGTGACGACGATGTGCGGCGGCCGCTTGCGCATGCTCGCGCGCTCGGACTGCGGTGTGTCACCGGTTCGCACGAGCGTCCGGATGTCGACGTCGACAAAGCCCTGCGCGTGCAGCTCGGTGCGAATGCCGGCGAGCGGCGCGACCAGATTCTTGTGGATGTCGTTCGACAGCGCCTTCAACGGCGACACGTAGACGACGGCCGTTTCATCGGCGAGCCCGCCGTCGACGCCGCGGCGCACCAACCCGTCGATCGCCGCGAGGAACGCCGCGAGCGTCTTGCCTGAGCCCGTCGGCGCTGCGATCAGCACGTTGCGTCCGGACTGGATCAGCGGCCAGGCCTGGGCTTGCGGCGCGGTCGGCGCGTCGAAATGACGGCGGAACCACGCATCGACGGCGGGGTGGAAGGCGGCTTGTTTCATGGGGATTGCGCGCAAGCGGATTAGATGGGGCAATGCCTCGAAAGTGCAAGCGGCTTCGTGCGGATTGCCCGCATGCCGACCGGTCTTGTTAACATCGACGCAGCAGGCGCGCAAGGGAGGCCGCTTGAAACACTATCACCATCACGTTCATTGGTCGCGGCGCGAGTTCCTGCGTGCGCTGACCGCGCTCGGCGGCCTCGGGGCGACGTCCCCGCTCGCGCTGCTCGCGCAGACGCCCAATCCGCGTCGTCCGCTCGACGTCGTCATCGTCGGCGCGGGTCTCGCCGGCCTCGTCTGCGCGTACGAGCTCGAAAAGCGCGGCCATCGCGTGACGATTCTCGAGGCCGATGCGCGGCACGTCGGCGGCCGGGTTCGAACACTGCGCTTCGGCGGCGGGCTGTACGGCGAAGCGGGCGCGATGCGCATTCCGACGCGCCACGCGATCACGCGCGAGTACGTGCGCGAGTTCGCGCTGCCGCTGCGCCCGTTCGTGTTCTCCAATCCGCAGGCCTATCTCTACGTCCGCGGCGAGCGCCATCGCGCCGCGGACGCAAAGAACGTGATGCGCCTGTTCGATCTGCGTAACGACGAGAAGCTCAAATCGCCCGACGATTTCTGGAACGAGTCCATCGTCAAGGCGCTCGCCGCGCTCAGCGATGCCGAGAAGAAGGATCTGCTCGCCGATGCACCGGCCACGGCGAAGTTTCGAGCCGCCGACCAGCGGTCGCTGCAGCAACTATGCCAGGCCGCCGGTTTGTCGGACGAAGCGATCGAGTTCGTCATGGTGACGAGCGGATCGGAATCGCTGCTGCCGTTCGCAGCGACCGAGGCGTTGCGCGAAGAGCTGACGGAGGTCTGGTCGCAGGGCTTCGACGAGATCGTCGGCGGCACCGACCGGCTCGCTTCCGCGTTCGCCGCGCGCCTTCGCTCGAAGCCGAAGCTCGGCTCACCCGTGCATCGATTGACGCAGGATGCGTCGCGCGGCCGCGCCGCGGCGGTCTACCGCGAAGGCGGCGTCGAGCGCCGCGTCGAAGGCGACTTCGTGCTGTGCACGATCCCGTATTCGGTGCTGACGCGAATCGAAGTGCAGCCGGAGTTTTCCGCTCCCAAGTGGCGCGCGATCCGCGAGCTGAACTACGATTCCTCGACCAAAGTGCTCGCGATCGCCGCGCGGCGCTTCTGGGAATCCGACGACGGCATCTACGGCGGTGGTACGTTCACCGACCTGCCGACGGTCTCGACGTACTACCCGTCCGACAACGCGAACGCGAAGGATCCCGCCGTTTCGCGCGGACCCGCCGTGATGCTCGCATCGTACTCGTGGGGGCAGCCGGCGCGCCGGCTCGCGAGCATGCCGCACCGAGCGCGCGCGAACGAGGTGTTGCGCCATCTCGCGCGCGTCCATCCGCAGTTGAAGACGGCCGGCCTGATCCGCCACACGGCGAGCTGGAGCTGGGACAACCATCCGTGGTCGAGCGGCGCGTTCACGCTGTTCCTGCCCGGACAGCACAGCGAGCTGCAGGCCGCGGTCGTCGCGCCCGAAGGCCGCATCTATTTTGCCGGCGAGCACGCGTCGCTCACGCATTCGTGGATGCAGGGTGCGCTCGAGTCGGGCTTGCGCGCGACGCGCGAGATGCTCGAGGCGGCGCAGCGCGGGTGACGCCGAGCCGGCGATCGAACCGTTCTGCCGAATCTTCATGTGGATTTCCCCGCTCCGATCGGCTAACCTTCGTTGCTTGCCGCGCGTCCCTTTGCGCTCATCTCCCGATCCCTCGATGCGACTGCAACTTGTACTTGCGCTGATGTTCACGACAGTCGCGTTCGCCTCGAGCGCAGCGCTTGCGGAGGGATTCAAGTTTTCGCAGCCGACCGACGACGACAACGCCGACGCCGCCGATGCGGCCGATCGGCAGAGCCTCATCGCGCAACAGATCTCGACGCCGTGCCGTGCCGACCTCAAGGACAAGAAGATCATGGTCGTGATCGGCGAGCAGCAGTCGAGCGGCTACATCACCGCGCAGCAGCAGAACTACGGGCTGCATTACCAGGCGATCAACAAGCGGCTGCGCGCGCTCGGGCTTCGCACGTACACGCCCGAAGAAATCCGCGCCCAGATCAAGCAGGCGGAGATCGACGCGTACTTCCGCAACGATCCGGACGCCGCGCTCTCGGCGGCAAAGCGCCTCGGCGCGAGCTTCGTGCTGCGCGGGCTGATCTCGTCGCGGGCAAGCCGTAACCCGATGATGGCGGTGAATCAGGTGTCGGTGGACATGGGATTCACGCTCGCCTCGAGCAGCGGCAAGATGATCTCCGACACGCAGGCGAGCTCGAGCTCGTATGCGGGCACGGACGTGCAGCGCATGGCGCTCACGCTCGTGAACGAAAAGGCAGACGAAGTCGTGGCCGCGCTGTACTCGGATTACTGCCGCAACGCAGGTCACGCGATGGCAAGGAAGCCGGCGCCGAAATAGAGTTGAGCGCCGCTTCGAGAAGCAACCGGGACTCGACAGGAGAGCGATATGACCGTCCGCACGTTGATCCATTTCACCCAACCACTCGTGGGCGCCGCGCTTCTCGCCGCCGCGTCGATCGTGCTCGCGCAGCCCAGGTGGGGCAATCCGTCGCCCACCGCCGGCAGCGAGACATCGCAGAAGGCGAACGCCGCGGCGGACCAGACGGTCTACCAGGCGGTCGAGTACGCGAACCGCAACAAGAAGGGCCCGGCGGTGATCGTGATCCCCGGCGAGATCAAGAGCAACAACGCGACGTTCTTGCAGAAGTTCACCGCGAACAACATCGCGGACTTCGGCGAGGTCGAAATGTCCAGCGCCAATTTCCCGGTGCTCGAGCGCTCGAACCTCGGTCCTCTGCTGAAAGAATTCGAGCTCGCATACAACCTCGGCGATCCGGACCAGGCGCGCAAGTTCCTGCGCATGGGAAAGCTCAAGACGACGAAATACGTCGTCAAGTTCGACATCCTGAAAACCGAGCAGGTCGCCTCGGCGCAGAAGGGCTTCGACGGCCGTGCGATCGGCCAGGTCGCAGGCATCCTCGGCGCGTTCAGCGGCTCGCGCGGCGGCGCCGAAGCCGGCGCGCTCGGCCAGGCGACCGTCGGCTCGGTGCATCAGGGCGAGGCGACGAGCGTGTGGGTGATCGGCATGCGCTACAAGATCATCAACGCCGAGACAACCGAGCAGGTCGCGACCGGCTACACCGAAGAGAAGATGGAGGTCGGCGCGAAGTCGCAGTCGGTGATGGGCGTGTCGAACTCCGAGCAGGGCGGCGTGTCGCTCGACACGATGGTGCAGCGGCTCGTGCAGAAGTCGGTCTGGGAGATCGACAGCAAGTACAAGTAGGTCGTGGCGATCGAGCGCCTCGGCAAATACGAGGTCCGCCGCGAGCTCGGCCGCGGCGCGATGGGCATCGTCTACGAAGGCTTCGATCCGCTGATCAAGCGCGCGGTCGCGCTGAAGACGATCCGCTCCGACCAGCTCGAGGGTGAGGCCGCCGCGGCGCTCATCGCGCGCTTTCGTCGCGAGGCGGAGGCGGCGGGAAGGCTCACTCATCCGAACATCGTCGCGATCTACGAGTTTGACGAGGACCGCGGCACGTGGTTCATCGCGATGGAGCTCGTGCGCGGCCGTGAGCTCAAGGAGAATTTCGAAGCGAACGAGCGATTCAAGCCCGCCGACATCGTGCGCATCGTCACGCAGATCCTCGACGCGCTCGATTACTCGCACCGCCAGGGCGTCGTCCACCGCGACATCAAGCCCGCGAACGTGTTCCTGCTCGCGGACGCAACGGTGAAAGTCGCCGATTTCGGCATCGCGCACGTGGAATCGTCGAACCTCACGCAACTGGGCACGGTGATCGGCACGCCTGCGTACATGTCGCCTGAGCAGATCATGGGGCTGCCGGTCGACGGCCGCTCCGATCTCTTCTCGGTGGGCGTGATCCTCTATCAGTTCCTGACCGGCGAGCGTCCGTTCTCCGGTTCGTCGACGACGACGATGCAGAAGGTTCTCAAGGAAGAGCCGCTTGCGCCGTCGAGCCTCAACCTGCAGGTTTCGCCGCAGATGGACGCCGTCGTGCGCAAGGCGCTCGCGAAACGCGCCGACGATCGCTTCCAGAACGCACGCGAATTCGCCGACGCGCTTCGTGCGGCGGCGCAAGCGCAGCCGGCGAGCGCCGCCGATCTCGATCCCGACGCCACGGTCCGTCCATCGGGCGCGCTTGCTGCGAGCATGCCGCCACCCGCCGCGGCCCCAGCGCGCCCGGTACCCGCTGTACCGCGATCGCGCATGCCGGCGATCGCGGTCGCAGCGGCCGTGATCGTCGTCGCAATCGCAGCCGGCGCGTGGTACATGAAGCAGCGTTCATCGGACGAAGTCGCAGTCGCAGCGAAAGATCCGTCATCGCAATCGGCGAGCAACGCGTCCGCGAAAGCTGCCGCGCCGACCACCGCCGCTGCGACGCCGGTCCCGACCGATCCGGGCACGATTCTGATCTCGGCGGTCGGCCTCGCCGATCCCGCGAGCCCGCGATACCAGAACGACAAGTCGCTGCTTTCGAGCGACGCGCGCGCCGATTCGAAGAGCCAGCTCGTCGAGAAGGCGCTCATGCTGCTGCTCGACCGCGACTCGCTCGCGAAGAACTACGACGTGCTGCAGCAGCGGCTGCTTTCGCAGAGCGGACGCTTCATCGGCGCGGTCGTGCAGGAAAGCGAGCCGCGCCTCGGCAAGGACGGCCTGATGTCGATCACGACGCAGGCGGTCGTCAATGTCCGCGCGATCCAGAAGTCGCTGAACGAAATGTCGCGCGACGAGCGCATCGAGCTCATCCGTGCGAACGGCGATCCCAGGATCTCCGTGCAGATCGCGATGCGCGACGACGATCGTGCCGATGCGCCCGCGCGGCCGTCGGCGGTCGCGGAGAATCTGCTGAAGAAACGCATCCAGCAGTTCGGCTTCCGCACGTGGAGCGAAGACGGCGCGGATGCCGCCGGCAACGGCGCCGATTTCGCCGTGCGCGGCGAGGCGAAGATCCGCAAGCTCTCGACGCGGCTCGACGCGTCCGGTCTGGTGATCACCAAGTACACGCTGTCGTCGTGGACGGTGAAGTGCATCCATCGCGCGAGCGGCGAGGAGATCTACTTCAACACGGCGCTGCCGGTAGGCATCGGCAGCTGGGCGAGCGAGGAAGAGGCGTTGAAGGCGATCGGATCGAAGGTTGCGGACGAGTTCTCACGCGACTTCTTTCTCTCGCACATCAGCGCAACCGGCCGCAGGATCGTGCTGATCGTCGCCGGGTTGCCGAACGAGGCAGCCGACGGCGTTGCGCGCGAGATCGTCGGGTTGCCCGCGGTGATCACCGCGCGGCTGCGGCAGGCAGCCAAAACGCGCGCCTACGATGTGCAGCTTGCCGGCGGCGGCGCCATCGGCGATCTCGTCGCAAACGATGTGCTCGCCCCGCTCAACGCGAAGCTCGGCGACGCGTGCTTCAGCCTCGGCGCCCTCACCGGCGACGAGGTTGCGGTCGCATTCGACCCGCGGTGTGCGGAGGCCGCCGTGCTGTCCCGGCTCGACACCAATCCGCCGGCCGCGCTGTATGGCGCGCCGCCCGGCCGGCAGAAGGCCGTGATCAAAAATCCGGACACGTTGCGCAAGTTGATGGTGTAGACCGCGCGCCCCTACGCTGCAACCGCCTCGATGATGAACACCTGCGAGGCGGTCGCGATCAGGCGACGGAAAGCGAAGCCGCTCGCCACCAACAAGTCGCGGAACTCCGGCTCGGTACGCTCGCGCGCGCTGCCGAACATCGCCATCATCTGGGTATCGATGAGATAGAGAATGGGATCGCCGCGCGCGGGATCGGGTTCGAGAATCTGCTCGCAAATCAGCAGGCGCGCGCCTGTCTGCATCGACGATCGACAATTATCGAGGATCCGCCGGCAATCGGCATCGGAAAAGTCGTGCAACACACGCATCAGCAGATAGACGTCTGCGCCGCGCGGGATACGATCGAACAGGCTACCGCCCTCGACTGCGATACGGCCCTCCATCCGTGCGCCCGGCGCGATAGCCTCGACCACGTCCGGACGATCGAACACCAGTCCACGCGGCTTCGGATAGCGGCCGAGGATGCGGCGCAGCGCCTCGCCATTGCCGCCGCCCAGATCGGCAATCAGCGTGGCGTCGCCGAAATCATAGGCGTGCGCGATGGCCTGGTGACGGTCATCGGGAAAATGCGCCATGAACTCGTCGAAGATGCGAGCTTCGTCCGGGTGGCCGCGCAAATATTCGAAGCGCCCGATGTTCCAGGCGGCCTGATGAGGCGTTCCGTCCGTGAGGGCCGCGTCCAGTTCACCCCACGCATGCCACGATCCGGGCGCAGTCCAGAACCTCGCGCCGTAATGCAAGCTTCCCGGCGCATCGGTGCGCAACAGGAGCGACAACGGCGAATGCGAGATGTCGCCCGACGCGGTGACGCGGAATATGCCGACGCTCGCGAGCGCACGCACGATCCGTAGTAGCGGCATCATGCTCACCGAGCACTCCGCGGCGACATCGGCGACGGGCCGAGCCTGTTCGGGGCCGATTCGATCGGCCATCGTGAGATCGGCGACCAGTCGAATCATGCGCGAGATCTGGAAGCCCCGGATCAGCCGATCGAGCGCTGCACGGTCCTGGGGGTCTGGCACGTTCGTCACCCTGATGCTGCGCGAGCCGGCCTATCGGCGCGCCCGCAGCGTCTCGATCTGCCGCTCGAGCTCCTCGATCCGCTGCACGAAGCGAAGCAGCACGGCGAGGCTGTGCGTGTCGTCGAGCGCGAAATCCTCGCGCAGCCGGTACGCCGTGCGCGCGACGACGACGCACTGCGCGCTGAACGACCACGACGCCGCGCTCACGTCGAACGGCGCGAGCGCTCCGCATTCGACGAGATCGCGCAGCTCGTGCTCCGAAAGTCCCGACAGCTCGGTGAGTTCCTCGAGCGACACGACGCCGGTCTCGTCGAGAAACACCGCGTGCACCCATTCGATCGTCATCGTGAAGACCCCGTCTCGAAATGCGCGCGCGGATTGAAGCTCGACACTTTTGAGAGCTCGCGGTAGAGCTCGCGCTGGCGATCGTCGACGACACCGGGGACGACGATCTGCACCACCGCATACAGATGTCCGGCGGCCGAATCGCCGCGCTTGAAGCCGCGTCCGGCGAGCCGCAGCTTCTGGCCGGCGCGCGTAGCCGGCGGCACCTTCAGTGAAACCGTGCCGGCGGGTGTGGGCAGATCGACCGTCGTGCCGAGCACGGCTTCCCACGGCGCGAGCGGCAGGTCCATGTAAAGGTCGTGACCATCGGCGCGGAACAGCGGATGCGTTTGCACGCGGATGTCGAGATACAGGTCGCCGTCGCGGCCGCCGCGCATGCCCTTGCCGCCCTTGCCCGGCACGCGAAGCACCTGACCGTCGGTGACGCCGGGCGGAATGCGAACCTTGACGGTCCGCGGCACGCGGCGTCCGCGGCCTTCGTCGTCGAACTGCACTTCGGAAAGCTCGAGCGCAAGCTCGGTGCCGTGGAACGCCTGATCGAAGCCAATCTGGACCTGCGCTTCGACATCGCGGCCGGGTATCGGTCCTTCACGCGCCGCACCCCGAGCGCGACCGCCAAATCCGCCGCCCAGGCCCGCGAACAGATCGCCGAGGTCGATGTCGTCGAACGAGAACTGGCCGCCTCCGAACGACTGCTCCCAGTTGGGCGGCGGCCGAAACTCCTCGCCGCTCGCATGCCGGCCGAGCTCGTCGTACGCCTTGCGCTTTTCGGCCTCCTTCAACGTTTCGTACGCTTCGGATACCTCCTTGAACTTCTCCTCGGCGTTCGCCTCCTTGGAGACGTCGGGATGGTATTTGCGCGCGAGCTTGCGATATGCCTTCTTGATGTCCTCGTCGGTCGCGTTACGCGCGACGCCGAGGATCGCGTAGTAGTCCTTGTATTTCATCGTCGCCCGTTCGAGAATCGGCGTCTTTTATCATACGCCGGCGTCGCGCGGTTATTCGACGGGCACGGGATGGCCTGCAACGATCAGCACGGCGAGCTGCGGGCGGCGATCGTGGCGCCCGAAGGCCGCACCCATTTTGCGCGCATGCACGCGTCGCTCGCGCGTTCGTTGATGCGCGGCGCGCTCGAGTCCGGCTTGCGCGCCGCGCTCGAATCCGGCTTGCGCGCCGCGCTCGAAATGCTCGAATCGGCGCAGCGTCGCTAGCGAGACATCATGGCGCGCTCGCCGCTGATGAACCTGGTGCAGCGCATCGCGCGCACCGCCCGCGTGCGCGCGTGTGAAGCCGACGGCGAGTCCGCCGTACCGTCGAGCTCGCGGCGCACCTTCGTCAGGCAAACGCTCGCGCTCGCAAGCGCGGCCGCACTGCCGTTGGGCGCGTGGCCCGCGCCGGTGCGCGGGGCCGGCGCACCCCGTGTGGTCATCGTCGGCGCGGGCCTTGGCGGCCTTTGCGCGGCGTACGAGCTTCGCAAGACCGGCATCGTTGCCGAGCTCTTCGAAGCGTCGCCTCGCGCAGGCGGCCGATGCTGGTCCGAGCGCCGCGTGTTCGATGGCCAGATCGCGGAGCGCGGCGGTGAGCTGATCGACACCGCACATGAAGAGATCCGCGCGCTCGCCGGCGAGCTCGGTCTCGCGCTCGATGACTTGCTCGCAGCGGAAGCGAAAGGCTCCGAAGCGCTCTTCGTGCTCGCCGACGGTCCGTATTCGCTCGACGCAGCCACCTCCGACTTCGAGCGCATGCTGCTCGCGCTCGATGCCGACGCGAAGACGCTCGGCGAAGATCTGCCGACGTACAAGCGTGCAACGGCCGCGCAGCGCGCGCTCGATCGGATGTCGGCCGATCGCTGGATCGCGACGCGCGCGCCGGGCGGTCTCGCTTCGCCGCTCGGCCGGCTGCTCGCCAACGCCTACATCGAGGAGCTCGGTGGCGATCTCTACGAGATCAGCGCCGTGTCCGTGATCGCGCTGCTGCGAGGATCGCCGCGCGACCGCTTTTCGCCGTACGAAGAATCCGACCAGCGCTATCACGTGCGCGGCGGCAACGACCAGATCGTGCAACGGCTCGCGTCGCGGCTCGACGAGCGCATCGCAACGTCCGAGCGACTGGTCGCGATCGCGCGCCGCGGCGACGGGCGATGCCGGCTCACGTTCGCGCGCGACCAGTCCACCCACGACGAGATCGCCGATCGCGTGATACTCGCGCTTCCGTTCACGTTGCTGCGACAGGTCGACCTCGCGCTCGCCGGATTCCAGCCGCGCAAGCTGAAGGCGATTCGCGAGCTCGGCATGGGCCGCAACACGAAGCTGCAGCTGCAATTCAGCGAGCGTCTGTGGGAGCGGCACAACGCGAACGGCGAGACGCGCGTCGAGGGCGCGTTCCAGACGAGCTGGGAAGCCACGCGCGCACAAGTCGGACCGGCGGGCATCCTGAATTGCTTTTCGGGTGGCAGCACGGCGACGCGCGCGGGCGAAGGCGAGACCGACGAGCGGGCGCGCGAGGCGCTTGCCGATCTCGAGCGCGCGCTGCCCGGCCTTTCCTCGCTGTGGAATGGACGCGCGATCCGCAATGCGTGGGAGCGCTATCCGTGGACGCTCGGCTCGTTTTCGCTGCTGAAGCCGGGCCAGTACACGACGCTCAACGGTGTGCTGCACGAGCGCGAAGGCAACGTTCACTTCGCGGGCGAGCACACGTCCGAGGACTGGTCGGGCTACCTCAACGGCGCCGTCGACAGCGGACAGCGCGCCGCGAAAGAGGTCGCCGCCGCATTGCGCATCCGGGCCCACCCGCGGCTCGAGCGAGCTCGTGCCGCCCATTCGGGCGCGCTCGCGAGCGCGTAGCGTCAGTCGTCGTCGATTTCAGCGCGCGCATTCGCGCGTGCCTCGCGCTCACGCACCGTCGCGTGCAATGCGAACCGGCAGGCCCGCGCGGCGTGGCGGTGCGCGAGGTGCGTAAGCTGCGCGGCGATGTCGTGATCTCCTCCGGCCGCACGCTCGGCGGCCGCGCGATGGTGCTGCGCGGCGAGCTCGTAATGCCGCGCCGCCGCCTCGTGGCAATTATCCTCTGGGCTCATGATGACTCCTGCAATCACGCAGTGTATGAGCGGCCGATCGCCGTTCGGTTCACGACGTTACGCGCGCCCGATGGCAACGCCATGACAATAAGGCGCCGAACTTGGCGGCGTGATCGATGTCGCGCGGGCATTTGTGCAACAACCCGCACCCCATTTCATCCGCTATCCGGTTGATCGCTGCCGTGTCGCGCACGTTTATTGCTAACATGGCCGGCAACCCAACGTAGCAGGGAGACCGTCATGCGCAACGCCCGCACGCTCGCCATTGCAATCGCCTGCGGCATCCTGTCGCTTGCGAGCGCCGCGTCGTTCGCGGCCGTGTTCACGGTGGACAGCACCGCCGACGTCGCCGACGCCAATCCGGGCGATGGCGTTTGCGCGACCGCTACGATGCAGTGCACGCTGCGTGCCGCCGTGCAGGAGGCGAATACGCTGGGTGGCACGAACACCGTCAACGTGCCTGCCGGCATGTACTCGGTAGCGACTCCGCTGTTCACGACCAACGCGACCAACGTCCTGACGATCACCGGTACCGGCGCTGCGCTCACCACGATCATCGACGGTGGCCTCGTCACGGGCATCTTCAACCTGCAGCAGGGAACAACGAACCTCAACAACCTCGTCATTCAGAACGGCTCGATCCCGATCGTCAATCCGGGCGCGTTCGGCGCATGCACGGGCGCCGGCCTGTTCGTGTCCACGCCGGCCACGGCCAACGTGACGTCGAGCCTCATCGCCGGCAACCAGTCGATGAACGGCAGTGGCGGCGGGATTTGCGTATTCGGCACCGTGACGATCACCGACAGCACCGTGCAGAACAATTTCGCCTCGTTCGGCGGCGGCGGCATGCGCGTCTTCCTCGTGCCAGCCGCGGCGACCGTGGTCAACAGCACGTTCAGCGGCAATTCTCTTAACGGAATCGGCGCGGCAGGTGCCGCGATCGAGAGCCAAAGCGCGCTCACGATCACGAACTCGACGATCAGCGGCAATATTGCGGGTACCGGCGGATCGGGTGCCGGCGTGGCGAGCGAGTCCGGCGCAACGACGACCAGCATCCGCAATTCGACGATCACGCAGAACGGCGGCGGCAGCCAGCTCGACGTGTTCGCGGGCACGGTGACGCTCGTCTCGACGATCGTGGCCAATCCGAGCGCGGGCCCGAACTGCGTCATCGGCGGCACCGGATCGATCGTCTCGAGCGGCAACAATCTCGACAGCGCGAACACGTGTCAGTTCGTCGCCGCCTCGGACATCATCAACGCCAATCCGCTGCTCGGACCGCTCGCGAACAACGGCGGGCCGACGCAGACGCACGCGCTGCTTGCGCTGAGCCCGGCGATCGACAAGGGCGCGAATCCGCTCGGACTCACGACCGACCAGCGCGGCGCGGGCTTTCCGCGGGTCATCGGCGCTGCGATCGATATCGGATCGTTCGAAACGTCGGCCGCGGCAGGCGTTGCACCTGTGATCACCAACGGACCGCCTGGTAACGGCGTCGTGGGCGTCCCTTACAACTTCACGTACACGGCAACCGGCACACCGGCGCCGACGTTCGCCGTGACGGCCGGTGCGTTGCCGCCCGGTCTCGTGCTGTCGACCGCGGGCGTCATCAGCGGCACTCCGACGACACCGGGAACATTCAACGGAACGGTGACCGCGAGCAACGGCATCGCGCCGGATGCGACGCAAAACTTCAGCATCACGATTGTGGTCGCACCCTCGGCGCCATCGCAGCCGATCCCGGTGCTCGGGCCGTGGTCGCTCGCGCTGCTTTCGGCGTTGCTCGCGCTGCTCGGCTTCCGCCGGCGTTAGGCCGGGTCGTTACGACGAGCGCAGCTTTCGCGACAGCGACACGGACACGACGTTCGCGTCGCTTTCGACGCGCTTGAGCGCCGCGCCGTCGCAATCGGCGGTGAACATCTGCTCGTCGACGCGCGCGCGGACGCGAAAGCCCGGCGGAACATAGCCGGGCCTCGCGACCTTGACGATCACGGTGACGGTCTCGGCGTCGCCGGGTAGCGGCGCCGCCGAGATGCCGCCGGCGATCTTAGACACGCCGGTTCGTCGCCTTGCCGCGATGCCGCGGCTTCGCGGCTGCACGCACGTCGACCGTTGGCGTCGTCGGTTTGATTCCGCGTCCGGTCGCCCGACCCGAAAGGACAAGCTCCGCTTCGGGTGCGTAGACGATCTCCGGCCGCCTTGCGGGCTTGCGAACTGCGGCGACCGGCTGCGTCGTCGTGCCGGCGCGCGTGACGGCCGCATTCGCCGAAATGCGTCCCATGCCGTAACGGTTGTCCCACACCGTTCCGGCCGGCGGATTGCGCCGCGCCGTGTCGACGACCGCCGCACGCAGATCGGCGATCGCGAGCGTCCTGTTGCGCGCTTTCGCCTCCGCGAGCACGAGCGCGCAAAGGCCGGTGACGCACGGCGCCGCCATGCTGGTGCCGGACATCTTCGTCGTGCCGTTGGCGCTGCGCGAGGCCGCCGCGACCACTGCGTGACCGGGCGCCGACACCTCGGGCTTCTGGCGGCCGTCGCGTGTGGGACCCGCGCTCGAGAACCACGATAGTGGCGTCGTCGGCTTGTGCGCATCGTACGAGCCGACGACGATCGTCTCGTGCCCGCACGAAATCGAACCGACGGTGAAGCCGTTGTCGGTCGGCGCGTCGAAGCCCGATTGTCCGTAGTCGTCGCGCTCGACCCACGCGTGGAACGGCGTGGCGAGCGTCGCATCGCCATGCACGCGAACGACCCAGCGCCCGCCGGGCGTGCCGGCGGTCATGTAGATGCCGATCGTGTTGTCGCCGTTGTTCGGATCGTTCAACCGGTTCGCGATGAACAGCGTCGGCTGCCCGCCCGACATCACGGTTCCGCTCGCGCCCGGCTGCACCATCGCCACAGTGGTGCCCGAAGGTGCGACCAGCTCGATGGCGAGCTTCGACGCACCCGGATACCAGAGCTCGAACTCGTTTTCCGTCTGGTCGCTCGTGGCAACGTTCCAGCCGAGATCGTACGTTCCGCCTTGCGGCACCATGCCCGCCGCATGGATGCCGTCGGCGTACGAGTTCGACGCCGCGATGCACACGGCGCGATTGGGTTGCTGCGTGAGCAACCGGTCGATGCCCTGCTCGACGAGCGTCGTGCCGTCGTGCGGCCCGCCGTTCGTGCCGAGGCTCACGTTGATCGCGCACGGCGTCGTGCCCGCTTCGTTGAAGATGAACGTCAGCGCCTCGAGCAATTGCACCGAGTCGCCGAACGACGAGCCGATCACCTCCTCGCCCTGCCATGCGATGTCGCTCGACGACACCTCGACGAATACGATGTCCGCCTGCGGCGCCATGCCAGGCACGCCGGTGCCGCGGCCGTTGCCCGCGGCGATGTCCATCACGTGCGTGCCGTGCGCGGGTTCGCTCGGGTCCGGGCCGTATCCGAGTGCGATGTAGGGGTCGGCCTTTTTGAGCGCCAGGTTGATCGCCGACTTGCGAAGCAGCCGCCCGTAGTTGAACGGACTGCCGCCGGGGCCGGGCGAGCCGGCCTGGTTCCAGATCGCGCGCACGCGCGTCTTGCCGCTCGCGTCGCGGAAGTTCTGGTGCGCGAAATCGCAGCCGAAATCGACGATGCCGACGATCACGCCGTGGCCGCCCTTCGTCTTGTTGCCTGCAGGCAATAGCGACGGACGCGCGAGCGTTTCCTGCGTCGTCGCGCCGAGCGTGCGCTTCAACCGGCGCGCTGCCTTGAGGCTCTTCACGAACGGCTGCGTGCGCACGTGCTCGATGCGCGCGATCGGGATGCGCGCCGTGACGATCGTCGTGCCGTCGGCATCCGCCGTTCCGACGACGGTTCCCGGCTCGACTTCGGAGAGCTCCTCCCATTTCGCGACATCGGTCACCTTCGCGACGACCGCGACTTCGTCGACCGCCGTCGACGTGGTCGCGCGCTTGCGCATGCCGAGCGCGCGGAAGCTGACGAGCTTCTGCAGTCGCGGATCCATCGAAACGATGTTGCCCATGGCGCCGCGCGATGGTTCGAATGTGAATGTCATGTCAAAGTCCTTACGGATGTAGGACAGCATTGCTCGGACGAACAACCCTTCCCCTTCGACTAAGGCTTCAATGGATCTGACGCAGCCGTTGCTTCGCCGGCAATCGCGTCGACGTCGTGTAACAGGCTGTCGGGCGCGTTGTTGGGCACGCGCTCCGCGTCGTATTCACAGTGTGGTTCCGCTGCGCGACTCGACGATGACGATCGCGCCATGGACCCCCCCGCGTTCACCGGCTCATGCGGCCAGCGTGCGCATCCGAAGGCGAGCTGTAGATAACAGCGCTCGCTAGCCGATCATCCTCGCGCAGCAGGATTGCGGAGTCAACGTAAAAATAAACGGGCGCCGTGGATCGCCGCCCCGGAACGCTGTCGACTACGAGCGCCAGCGCACAATAGCTGCCGCGCTCGCGGTTGCGCCAATGCTCAGGCGGCCCTCTCCGCCGCTTCGTTCCACTTGCCGTCGCGGGCGAGGCTGTTCATCTTGACGCGGCGGCGGAACGCGTCCTGCGCCGTGCGCACATTCTCGGCGCGCCCTGCCCACGTGCGCATCGCGTCGTCCTGCAGCGCCCGGGCGTACGAGAACGACAGGATCCATGGCTTGTCGGTCGCCATGGCGTTCATCGCGTTGAGATTCGCCGTCGCCTCGACCGGCGCCTGTCCGCCCGACAGGAAGTTGATCGTCGGCACCGCAGCCGGAACGTTGCGCCGCAACGCATCGAGTGTGGCACGCGCGACGACTTCGGGGCTCGCTTTCGGCGCATGCTCCTTGCCGGGCAGCACCATGTTGGGCTTCAGCACCAAGTATTCGAGCATGGCGCGATGGCGGTACAACGCGTGGAACACCGCGTGCAGCACGGCGTCGGTGACTTCGTAACATCGCTCGAGCGTGTGATCGCCGTCGATCAGCACTTCGGGCTCGACGATCGGAACGATGCCCTGCTCCTCGCAGATCGTCGCGTAGCGCGCGAGCACTTCGGCGTTCGCCTTGATGCCGAGTGAGGTCGGATTGCGATCGGTGATCGCGTAGACCTCGCGCCACTTCGCGAAGCGCGCGCCTTTCGCCTTGTACGTCTTCAGCCGCTCGGACAGTCCGTCGAGCCCTTGCGTGATCAGATCGCCGTCGGCGTTGGGCAGTGGCACCGTCCCCTTGTCCACCTTGATGCCCGGCACGATGCCGCGCCGCGCGAGCACGTCACCGAGCAGCGTGCCGTCGTCGCCCTTCTGCTCGAGCGTTTCCTCGAACAGGATTACGCCCGCGAGATAGCGGTCCGCATCGGGCGCGGTGAACAGCAGGTTGCGATACGCGCGACGGCTCTCGTCGGACGATTCGATCCCGAGCGCCTTGAAGCGCTTGGTGATCGTCGGCAGGCTTTCGTCGGCGGCGAGGATGCCCTTGCCAGGTGCAGTCAGCTTCGCGATCGTCGCGGCGAGTTCGTCGTGCGTGGTCATGGTTCGCTCCTTCGTGCGTGCGGTTGCGACATGTTACCTCGCACGACGCGAATCGCGAATCGGCGACGGACGCGCAACCTTGCGCCGCCCGCTTCGATCGCCCCGTGATCAGCGCGCGGACGCGGTTGTCCCCGGCGCCGCGGCGCTCACGCGCCACACGGTGTTGCCGACGTCGTCGGCGACGAGCAGCGCGCCACGCTTGTCGATCGCCACGCCGACCGGGCGCCCCATCGCCTTGCCGTCGTCGTCGACGAAGCCGGTCAGAACGTCGATCGGCGGACCCGACGGCTTGCCGTTCGCGAACGGCACGAAGATCACTTCGTAGCCGCTTCTCGGCTTGCGATTCCACGAGCCGTGCTGGCCGACGAACATGCCGTTGCGCAATTGCGGCGGCAGGCTCCCGGCTTGCGACCACGTCAGGCCGAGCGACGCCGTGTGCGCGCCAAGCGCGTAGTCGGGCACGATTGCCTTCGCGACGAGGTCGGGCCGTTGCGGCTTCACGCGCTCGTCGACGTTCTGGCCGTAGTAGCTGTACGGCCAGCCGTAGAAGCCGCCGTCGCGCACCGACGTCATGTAATCCGGAACGAGGTCGCTGCCGAGCTCGTCGCGCTCGTTCACGGCCGTCCACAGCGCGCCGGTTTCAGGCTCCCACGCCATGCCGTTCGGATTGCGCAGCCCGAACGCGAACACGCGGTGAGTGCCATTCTTCGGATCGACTTCCCAGATCGCCGCGCGCCCCTCTTCCTTTTCGATGCCGTTCTCGGCGACATTGCTGTTCGAGCCGACCGTCACGTAGAGCTTGGCTCCATCGGGGCTCGCGATGACGTTCTTCGTCCAGTGATGGTTGAGCGGACCGGCCGGCAGGTCGATGACCTTCGTTGCCGGCGCGCTGATCGACGTGTCGCCATCCTTGTACGGAAAGCGCAGCAGCGCGTCGGAATCGGCGACGTAGAGGTCGTTGCCGACGAGCACCATGCCGAACGGCGAGTTGAGCCCCTGCAACAAGACCGTGCGCGTCTCCGCGACGCCGTCGCCATCGGCGTCGCGCAGCAGCGTGATGCGATTCGCGCTCGGAACGCCGGCGCCGGCGTTCTTCATCAGCAGCTTCATCACCTTGCCCTTGATGCCCTTGCCGTCCTCGGGCTTCGGCGGCGCGTTCGTTTCCGCGACGAGCACGTCGCCATTGGGCAACACGTAGAGCCAGCGCGGATGCTCGAGACCGCCGGCAAATGCATTGACGGTCGTGCCCGGTGCGGCCACCGGCTTCACACCGGCCGGCCAGCCCTTTGCGGGCGCGATGTTGACCGTGGGGATCAATGACTTCGACGGCGGCGGCAACGCGGGATTCGGACCCATGCCGGCCGTGACCGGCAGATGCGCGGTCTGGCCGCAACCGGCAAGAGTTACCGCAGCGGCGGCGGCGACAAGCAGGCTTCGCGACGACATGGCAAGCCTCACCTTTTGATTGGCTGAAAACCCATAGCGTCATGCAGGATACGGCAGAGCGCAACGACACACCGGTGCCTCTATGTAGTGACCCCGGATCCGTTTCGGGGTTCGACCGAGGCATGGCGGGCTTCACCGCATGGTGCGTGCGGCATGGGCACGAATCTTCACGATGTTTTCAAGGCCCGCGCGTACGACGCGGTCGGCAATACGGACGACTGCGGGGTTGGTCGCGAGCAGCGCCGCGAAGACATCGGTTTGCCATCTTTTGGTCAGCGTTTCGGCGCCTTGCGCCCTGTCCGCGATCGGACCGGTCGGCATGCTCGGCGCGTCGAGGCCGATCGAGGCGCCATGCAACGGGCCTTGCTGATCAAGGCTGTGCTGATCGTGACGTTATTCGCACTGCTGCAGGTCCCGCTGCGGATGATCGACGGCATCGTCGCCGAACGCTCGGCGCGGCAGCAGGCGGTCGTGCGCGAGATGGCCTCGGCGAGCTACGGCCCGCAGGTCCTCGTAGGGCCGATTCTTTCGCTGCCGTACGTCGAGGAGTACGACGAGGCGATGAGCGACGAGCGCGGCCGGCGGGTCGAACGGCGACGAATCGAGCGCGTCGCGCGCTACTTCCCCGCGACCAGCACGATCGAGGGGAACGCGAGCGTCGAAACGAAGTCGCGCGGCTTGTTCAAGGCGCGGGTGTTCGCCTGGCGCGCCACGATGCGCGGCGAGTTCGTCTTCGATGCGGCGGCCGTCGTCGAGCGCAGCCGATCCGATTCGCGCATTGTCTGGGGCAAACCGACGCTCGGCGTCATCGTGTGTGAGCGCGCTTGCCTCGAAAGGCCAGGAGCAATTGCTCGCTGCTCGACGCGCGTGCGCAGTGCGGCGAAGGGTTGTGCGCGGAGCGCATCGATGTCCGCTTCATCGAGCCGATCAACATCTATTGGCTGTCGGATCGCGCGCTGAAATACGGGTTTCTGTTCATCGGATTGACGTTCGGCTGCTTCGCGCTGTTCGAGGCGCTGAAGGGATTGCGCATTCACCCCGCGCAATATCTGCTCGTCGGTCTCGCGCTCGAGTCGTCACCGCCGAAGCTCGTCGCGAAAGTCGAGGTCGGCGGGCACGTGAACGGAATCGCGGTGAACCCTGCGGGCACGCTCGCGTTGGCTGCAGCGCACGATGGCACCGTCAAGGTGCTCGCGATCGACGGCAAGAACGTGCGTCTCGCCGAACAGGTCAAAGTCGGCGACAAGCGGCTGTCGGGAATCGCGTTCACGCACGACGGCAAAGCGGCGATCGTCGCACAACGCGACGAGAACGGCGCTGCGGTGCTCGCGATCGACGGCGGCAAGATCACGCTCACCAACGAGAAGATTTCGACCGGCGTCACGCCGTACGCGGTCGACGTGTCGTCCGACGGCAAGTGGGCGGTGATCGGCAACACCGGCGTGGGCAGCATGCTGGGGCTTCAGGGCCGCACGTTCGGCGACGCCGACATCGTGACGCTCGTCGACACGTCGCAACGGCCGTTTCGCGCTGTCCAGCAGATTTCCGTACCGTCGACACCCGAGGGCGTGGCGATTTCGCCCGACGGCCGATGGATCGTCGTCTCCTCGGTGGCCGGCTCGAACCTCACGCCGGACAATCCCGGTCGCAACAAGCTCGGCAAGCTGACGCTGTACGAAATCCGCGATGGCTCGGCGAACAAGGTGAACGAGGTGGCCGGCGGCGAAGCGGCGCAGGGCGTCGTGTTCAGCCAGGATGGCCGACAGGTGATCCTGCAGATGGGCGCTCGCGGTCTACGCGATCCGCGGCGGCAAGCTCGTCGATACCGGCGAGCGAATCAAGGCCGCGGCTGGTCCGGTGTCGATCCGTTCGATGCCGCGTTAGGCAGACGCTACTCGCGCAGCTCCTCGCGCTGCTCGAGATCGGCACGCAACTCGGCGAGGTCCTCGTCGATCGCGTCGCGAATCGATATCATGCCGAGCGGCCGATCGAACTCGACGACCGGCATGTGGCGGAACTTGCCTTCGTGCATCATCCGCAGCGCGCGCAGGAACGGCTCGTCGGGGTGGATCGTCTGCGGCTGCGGCGTCATCACGTCGGCGAGCTTGGTCGTGGCCGGATCGCGACTCGCGGCGAGCACGCGAAAGAGCGCGTCGCGCTCGGTGAAGATGCCGATCAGCCGCGTGCCGTCGACGACCATGATCGAGCCGACCGTGTGCATGCGCATCAGGCGCGCGGCCTCGACGACGGATGCCGTCTTTGGCGCCGTGATCGGCGTCTGCCCCTCGACGAGCGATCGGATCGAGCGTATCGGCATGGCGGTCCCCCGAAAAAAAACGGCGATCGGCATCATTAGACCCGCGCGCCAACGCTGAGGCAAGAGCCGTCGGCGCGGGCGTTCGCGCAGCCTCGCCTTCGGCTGGTGGGGTCTCGCCGGCTTCTGCCTGCGGCGGCCCTCGTTGCGCTTGGAACAGGCCACCCGACAACCGCCGTGTTCGTGCTCTCGATCCTCGCCGGAATGGTCGTGTTCGAGTGGATCGAGCACACGCGATCGAGCGCGCGCGATACGCAGGCGAACGGCGCCGACGCCTAGGTCACGCGATCGCCTGGTAATACAAATTCTGCGGGTGGTTCGCCTGCGCGAGGAAGAACCATCGCTCGGCGACGAGCCCGACGTACTGGACGACTAACGCGGCAATCGCAAGCGCGGGCGCCGACAGCACGAGCGCTGCAACGAGAAGAACAATCGGAATCGCGAACGCGAGCGCGATCGCGAGCCACTTGATCGAACGGAACGCGCGCGCGCTCGCGCCATGGAAGAACTCGCGCGTGTTGAACGATCCGCCCATGAAGCCCTGCGCGATCTGAACGATCCTGGGGTGCTTGACGCCGATCGCCGATTGCAGCGTCGATTTCGGCTTCAAACGGGCATTGCGTACGAGTGAGGCTGCCCGCGAAACGAGCGCCGCGGCCGTGAGCGCCGCCGCGCCCACGGCGTGGAAGCCGAACAGTCGCGGTGCAAGCGCCGCCGAAAGCGCCGCGGCGAGCGTGAATCCCGACGCGCAGCCGATCAGCGTGAAGTTGATCATCGTGAGTGGGCTCGCCCACTCGCGCAGGAAGCGGATGCCCGCGTAGACCATGCTCGTGCAGACGAACAGCGCGATGCACGCGAGCGCAGCCGGGGCGCCGGCGACGAGTGGCGCATCGAAGTCCGCGTAAGCCGCCGCAGCGTACAGCGCCGTTGCGCCGAGGAACGCCGGCAGCGCAATCACTTCGCGTGACAGCCACGACGTGCGCCATTTCGCGGCGGAGCGCCACGCGCGCCCAGGCCGGCCGAGATGGAAGAACGACGCGGCGAGGCCACCCGCGGTGAGCGCCATCGACACGAGTGCGGCAATAATGACGTAGTCGCGCCCGGGACCGACCGCGAGCCATCCGTGCCGCTCGCTCCACTGCGCCGCGTAGATCGCGACGAAGAGCCCCTGTCCGGCGCCGATCAGCGTCGTGAGGAAGATCACCGAGAACGCGGGATGCATGCGCGACCTACCAGGACGTGACGTCGTCGAGCGCCGCGTCGCCCTCGGGCGGCTTCGGCAGCTTGCCATCGATCTTCAGCGGATTGTCCGCGCGCACGAGCTGATCGGGCTCGATGCGCGGCTTCGTTCGCCGCCGCGGCAGATAGTGGTTCGCCGGATGCGTGCCCCACTCGGGCATCAGCGCGTAGCCGCCGCGCTCGCGGATCGCCTGCGAGACTTCGGACGCCGGGTCGTGGATGTCGCCGAATAGCCGCGCGTTCGTCGGGCACGCTTTGACACACGCGGGCTTGCGATCGACCGGCTCGAGCGATGCGTCATAAATCCGATCCACGCACAGCGTGCACTTCGTCATCACCTTCTGCTTTTCGTCGAGCTCGCGCACGCCGTACGGGCATGCCCACGCGCAATACTTGCAGCCGATGCACTTGTCGTAGTCGACGAGCACGATGCCGTCCTCGGCGCGCTTGTACGACGCGCCGGTCGGGCACACCGGCACGCACGGCGGGTCCTCGCAATGCAGGCAGCTCTTCGGGAAATGCACGGTCTGCGTGTTCGGGTACTCGCCGACCTCGAAGGTCTGCACGCGGTTGAAGAACGTGCCGGTCGGGTCCTTGCCGTAGGGATTGAAGTCGGCGAGCGGGCCCGCCTCGCCCGACGTGTTCCACTCCTTGCAGCTCGTCACGCACGCCTGACAGCCGACGCAGACATTGAGATCGATGACGAGCGCAAGTTGCGTCATCGCAGGCTCATTCGCCGTCGACGCGGCCGCTGAAGTACGCCTGCCAGCGGCGAAGCGGCGTCTTTGTCCCAGGTGCACTCGGCACCGCATCGAACGTCGGCCACGTCGTCTTCGGCTCGTCGGGCGCGGCCGGATAGATGCGAACGCGCACGTCGTACCAGCCGGCCTGGCCGGTGATCGGATCGGAATTCGACATCGTGCCGCCGTCGACCGGAAGCTCGCCCGCGATCAGATGATTCAACAGGAAGCCGCGTTGCGATTCGTTCGCGTCGGACGAAAGCCGCCATGCGCCCGGCGCCTTGCCGATCGCATTCCATGTCCACACCGTCGACGGCTCGACCGCCTCGCTGTAGCGCGCCTGGCAGCGCACCTTGCCCCACGGCGACTCGACCCACATCCACCCGTCGTCGGCGATTTTGGCGTCGCGCGCGGTCTTCGGATTGACGAACAGATAGTTGTGCGCGTGGATTTGCCGCAGCCACGCGTTCTGGGAATCCCACGCGTGATACATCGCCATCGGCCGTTGCGTCACCGCGGCAAGCGGATAACGCGCACGATCGGTCATCGCGACCTCGAGCGGCTCGCAATAGAAAGGCAGCGGATCGAAATGGCGCTCGACGCGCTCGCGCAATTCGGCCGGCGGCTTGCGCCCGGGCCGTTTGCCCTGCGCGGCGAGACGGAAGCGCTGCATCACCTCCGAATAGATCTGGATCAGGACCGGATCATCGAAGCGGCGAAGGCGCACGCGCTGCGCCCATTCCATGTAGCCCTTGTTCCAGTTGCGCATGTAGCGGTACGACGGCGGCAGCTCGTAATGGAACACGCAATCGTTGTCCGCATACCGTTTCCACTGGTTCGCGTTCGGCGCACCCTTCATGAACTGATCGCCGTCCGGCCCGCGCCAGCCGGACAGGAATCCGATGCCCGAGCCCGGCTCGGTCTCGTAGTTGATGATGAAATCGGGATAGTCGCGGAACTTGCGCGTGCCGTCGGCGTGGGTGAACGCCGGAAACTTGAGCCGGCTCGCGAGCTCGATCAGCACGTCCTGGAACGGCTTGCATTCGCCTTTCGGCGCGACGACGGGCACGCGCACCGCGTCGATCGGCCCGTCGAACTCGGAGATCGGCCGGTCGAGCATCGACATCACGTCGTGACGCTCGAGGTAGGTCGTGTCCGGCAGCACGAGATCGGCGAACGCGGTCGTTTCCGACTGGAACGCGTCGCAGACGACGAGAAACGGGATCCGGTACTCGCCGCTCGCGTCCTTGTCGTTCAGCATCCGGCGGATCTCGGTGGTCGCCATCGTCGAGTTCCACGCGAGGTTCGCCATGAAGATCATCAGCGTGTCGAGCCGGTACGGATCGCCACGCCACGCGTTGGCGACGACGTCGTGCATCAGTCCGTGCACCGACAGCGGGTGATGCCACGAAAAGGCCTTGTCGATCCTTACCGGGTTGCCGTCGTCATCGATGAAGAGATCGTCGGGACTTGCCGGCCAGCCCAGCGCGAGATTTGCAAGCGGCGTATTCGGCTTGATCGCGTGCGGCCCGTTCGGCGGCTTTGCGCTCGGCGGAATCGCCCGCGGAAACGGCGGACGGTGTCGGAAGCCGCCGGGACGGTCGATCGTGCCGAGCAGCGACATGACGATCGCGAGTGCGCGGATCGCCTGGAAGCCGTTCGAATGCGCGGCGAGCCCGCGCATCGCGTGGAACGCGACAGGATTGCCGGTCACCGTGTCGTGCTCGACACCCCACGAGTCGGTCCACGCGATCGGCAGCTCGATCTTCTGGTCGCGCGCGGTGACGCCCATCTCGTGCGCGAGCCGACGGATCGTCGACGCCGAAATGCCGGTGATCGCCGCCGCCCATTCGGGCGTGCAGTCCTTGACACGCTCGTCGAGCAGTTGCAACGCGGGCTTCACGGGCATGCCGTCGTCGAGCGTGAACGAACCGAACAGGCACGGATCGGCGCCCGGCGTGTGGGTCGCGACGGGGCGATCCGTCAGCCGATCCCACCACAGCTTGTTGCGCGGGTACATCGGATTGACTTCGGGACTGGCGGCATCAGCGACGTGCAACCCGAAATCCGCGCTCGCCTCATCGCAGTTGACGAGCTGGCCGGCGTTCGAATAGCGGACGAGGAATTCGCGGTCGTAGAGCCCTGTCGCGAGCAGCTCATGAGTGATCGCGAGCAACAGCGCGCCGTCGGTGCCCGGCTTGATCGGTATCCATTCGTCGGCGATCGCCGAATAGCCGGTGCGGATCGGATTGATCGAGATGAATCGTCCGCCCGCGCGCTTGAACTTCGAGATCGCGATCTTGAGCGGATTCGAGTGATGATCCTCGGCGGTGCCGATCATCACGAACAGCTTCGCACGATCGAGATCGGGGCCGCCGAACTCCCAGAACGAGCCACCGATCGTGTAGATCATGCCGGCGGCCATGTTGACGGAGCAGAAGCCGCCATGCGCCGCGTAGTTGGGCGTGCCGAACTGCCGCGCGAAGAGGCCGGTCAGCGCCTGCATCTGGTCGCGTCCGGTGAAGAGCGCGAATTTCTTCGGGTCGGTCGCGCGGATCTTCGCGAGCCTCGCTTCGAGCATCGCGAACGCCTCGTCCCACGAGATCGGCTGGAACTCGCCGGCGCCGCGCTCTGCACCCGCCTTGCGCCGCAGCGGCTGCGTCAGCCGCGCCGGCGAATGCTGCTTCATGATCCCCGAAGCGCCCTTCGCGCAAATCACGCCCTTGTTGAGCGGATGATTCGGGTTGCCGTCGATGTAGCGGATCTCGCCGTCGCGAAGATGCACGCGGATGCCGCAGCGGCACGCGCACATGTAGCACGTCGTCGTGCGCACTTGACTGCCGCCGTCCGTCGAAGGCGATGCCGGAGATGTCACGGTCGAGGCGGGCGAGATCAGGCGAACCGCGCGAGCAGGTCGGCGACCTTCTTCGCATGCTCGCGGCGCGCGGCGGCACCCACGGGCGCCTCGGCGCGAATCATGCAAGACACCATCTCGTAGAACGCACGATCGAGCGCCTTGCGCGCCGCGGCGAGCTGCAGCGCGATGCTTTCGCAGTCCTCATCGCCGGCGATCATCCGCCGGATACCGCGAATCTGTCCTTCGACGCGCGCAAGACGCGCATCCATCGCGCGCTTCGATTCGGAATCGTGCAGAATCGACTTGTCGACGTTCACCATCGCGCTTCTCACGTCCGTTGGATCGCCGGAGTATACACCGGCGGGTATACGATCGAGGCTCGTCGCGGGACATCGACTACCTCCGGGGTATGAGTACGCCTTCCGGGGGAGCCTGCGGCCGTTCGAAGGAGGTATGGACGAACCGGGGCAAGCGCGCCGAACATCAGATGCCGCCCGCACAGCCGGCAATCGGGTGAACTTCGGACAATCGCATGCGCTACTCGATCAACAGTGTCGACGTCGAATCCGACGACGAAGGGTTTCTGCTCGGGCCGGACTACAGCGACGAGGCGGTCCACGCGATCGCCGCCGCCGAGAGCATCGCGCTCACCGACTCGCACTGGCTTGTCGTCCGGTACCTGCGTGAGAAGTTCCGCGACGACGGGCACACGCCGAACTTCCGCGCGATGGTGAACGACTTCGAGACGGAGCACCCGGGCGGCGACTGGAAGAAACGGCTCTACGACCTGTTCCCCGCACAGCCGGCGCGTCAGGCGGTGCGCGTGGCCGGACTGCCGAAGCCGTTCGGCAAGGGCGGCTATTGATGCCGCAGCCGGCGCGCCGCGTCATCGCGATCCATCGCGAGCCCGACACGTCGGCGGAGCAATGTGCCGGCGCCGAACCGTTCGCGCTGATGGTGCTTGGCGGGTCGATGCGGCCCGAATTCAACGATGGCGACGTGATCGTCGTTGAGCCCGGCGGGCTTGCGGCGGACGGCTCATTCGTTGTCGCGCAGTTGAACGGCGAATGGATGCTGAGGCAGCTTCGCCGAGACGGCGATCGCTGGCGCCTCGCCGCACTCGACGGCACATGCGCAGACATCGCGATCCCCGATCTCGCGCCCATCACCGGCATCGTAATCCAGAGATCGAAGCCGGGCCGGCGCCGTGCGAGCAAACGCTACGTCGACTGAGCGTATCTTCGCGCTGACGCCTGCGTGAACGATCGCGACGTCGCCGCGCTCGCCGCGGCGGTCCAGCACAACTGCGATCTCGCCGACGCGCGGCACGCCGGCGATCTGTCGCTGTGCACGTATCTACCCGAGATGCGCGAGCTCTTTCGTTGGCAGCGGCCGCTGCCCGAGACGCCCGCGCGCCGATGTCGGCGCCTGGATCGCAGCGCGCGAAGCGAGCTGGCAGGCGCTCGCCGACGAGCCCGGTGCCGATTACGCATCGCTGCCACTCGCGCCGAGCATCGATCTCTTCGACGCCGAAGGGGCGAACGCGCAACTCGCCGCGCGGCAGCTCGTCTACGGCGCGGGCATCGAGCGGTTCGGCCGGCCCGGGTTCTTCCTGGCCGATCTTGCCTACGAGCACATGCGCAACGGCGCGTGCTCGTGAGCGACCGCGAGCATGCGCGCGGCCTCAATCCGCCGCCGGCGGCCATGCGCGGCGACCTCGTGTTCGTGCGTCGCGACGTACTGCGACGCTCGCTGTGGACACGGATGGAAACGGCGAGCCGCCGCACCGCGGGCGACGCGTTCGGTGCCGCCTTCGCCGCGTACGCGACTGACGCCGATACGCCGGCGACACTCGAGCGGATGACCGAGGGTGAGACCAAAACGCTCGTGCTGCACGAGCTCGGCGAGCGGGCGGCCGCGCGCGCGCTCGGGCCGGACTGGGAAGCGATGCTCGCGCAGATCGCCGACCGGCGCACCGAGCTCGTCGTGCGTGCGGTGCGCGACCTGATCGCCGATTGCTCGGTGACATTGCGCGTGCTGCTCGACCGCAACGCGGACGGATCGATCCATTTCTGGTTTTCGCTGCTCGACGGGCATCGCCGTGAGCTCGTCCCGCAACTGCGCACGGCCTACGCCGTATTCGCAGCCGGCGACCGTGCACCGCTGCACGATGCGATCGCGCGCGGCGAACAACAGTTCACGGAGCTCGCCCACGCGCTGCTCGCGAGTTGGCGCGAGCGCGGCGCCGACGGCGTGGCGGCGCGCGCCGCGCTGATCGCGCCCGGCAAGTGATGCTTCAATCGTCCTCGGCGTCGAGCGACGGGTCCTGCCCGCGCGGCTGCGTCAGCAGCAGCACGGCGGCCTGCTCGTCGTGGGCGAAGATCATCCGCACGAACGCGCCCTGCGGTTGCGCATCGGAGCTCGCGGCCGCCTCGCGCAGCGCCGCTAGAATCGCCTTCGCCTCGCGATAGCGGGCCGCGTCGGCAAGACGCTGCGGCGGCTGATGCACGCCGACTGCGAAGATGTAATAGGGCACCGGCGCAACCGATCACGCGATCGTCGTGACAAGCCGCGTCGGCTCGAGACCGTGCCGCCGGATCGCCGTCACGACTTCGTCGACGAATTCGGCCGGTCCCGCGACATGCACGTCGCCGCCCCCACACGTGGCGCCGTTCGCAAGCGCGTTCGCGATCCGCCGCCCGCCGTGGCGGCGATCGGCGTCCGCAAGCGGCACGTATTCGAATTGATCGAACGCGGCGGCCCACGCGTCGCACTGCCGGCCGAGATAATGACCGTCGATGCGCGTCGCGAGCCAGTAGAGCGTGAAGCAGTCGGACGCCTCGGCCTCGAGCGCGTGCTCGATCAGGCTGCGCACCGGCGCGAATCCGGTGTCGCACGCGATGAAGACCAGCGGCCGCCCGCCGTCACGGTCGAGCACGAAATCGCCGTACGGCCCGCGCACGTTCAACGCGTCGCCCGGCGCGACCCCGCCGTCGAACAGCAGTCGCGCGAGCGCGTCGCCCTTGTCACGCGCGACATGAAACATCAGATTGCGATCGTCGCACGGACAGCTCGCAACCGGATACGACGCGCGCATGCCACCGTTCGCCGTCGCGACGCCGAGCGTGACGCTCTGACCGGCGAGGAAGCGCAAGCGGCGGCTGCGCGGCGTCTGCGCGTGCAGCAGCAGCGTGTCGAAGCCGAGCGGCGCGATCGCACGCGCGGTTGCGACGATCTCCTGCGGCGGGATGTCGACCGGCCCGCCCGCTTCGAGCGCTTCGATCACCACGTCGCCCACTGGCGCGTGCGCGCACATCAGCACGTGACCCTGCTCGCGCTCGGCGGCCGACAGCGGATAGTCGGTGGTCGCGACGCGGCGAACCTCGCCCGAGACGACTCGGCATTTGCACAGCCCGCAGTTGCCGCTGCCGCATCCGTAGTTGAACGGCAGGCCCGCCCTTACACCCGCCTGCAGGATCGTATCGTTGCCCTCGACCGCGAATGCATGGCCGCTCGGCCGCACGATGACTCGAGGCGTGTCCATCGTCAATGCCCGGCCGCGATCAAATTCGACGCGATACGATGCGCGGTCGCGCCCGCCGTGGAACCGGGTTTGCCGTTGCGACTTGCAAGGTGCGCGCGCGCCATCGTCGATCTGCGCGCGTGTCATTCACCCGCGCTGGGCGGGCGGCAGGCGCGCTGCCTCAACTTTCTACTCGCATTTATTGGCGATTGCGTGCCCGCTGTCCATAACCGCGACGGAGGGCCCGCGCGTACCCCTCATGGGTGATAAACACCGAGGCGCAAGCGTGATGAAGTGCGCATTGGCGAAGCCGGCTTGATGCGCGGCCGGCGTTCGCGCCAAAGCCTCTGATGAAGATCTGCATCGTTTCCGACAGCCACGATCGCGCCGCGATGCTGCTTGCTGCGGTCGGCGCGGCGAAAGCGGAGGGCGCCGAAGCGGTCATCCATTGCGGCGATGTCATCGGCGCGAACACGCTGCGCCCGCTGATCGCGCTCGGGCTGCCGGTGCATGTCGTGCACGGCAACAATGCAGGCGATCCGGCGGCACTGCATGCGCTCGAGAGCTCGTCGTCGCGGCTCATCGCCTATCACGGGCCGGACGCCGATCTGCGGCTCGGTGGGCGGCGGCTGTTCGCGACGCACTATCCGCATTACGGTCGCGCGCTCGCGTGCACGGGCGAGTACGACGTCGTTTGCTGCGGCCACTCTCATGCGGTGGGTGTCGCGCGCCAGAAGAACATCCAGGGTGGCCACACATGGTTGGTCAATCCGGGCACCGTGGCCGGTCTCGGCGCGCCGGCAAGCTGGATTCTCGGCGATCTCGCCACGCTCGCATTCGAGATACGCCGCGTGTCGATGGAGTGGGATACGCCGGCGATCGCGCAGGAGGCCGGGTGAACGATTCGATTGCAACCGCGCAGACGATTCTCGTCGTCGGCGGCGGCATCGCCGGCATGACCGCTGCGCTCGAGGCCGCCGAATGCGGCGCCGATGTCGTGCTGGTCGAGCAGAGCCAAACACTCGGCGGCCGCACGGCGCTGCTCAACCGCTATTTCCCGAAGATGTGCCACCCGACGTGTGGCCTCGAGATCAACTTGCGCCGTCTCAAGGCCAATCCGCTCATTCGCGTGCTCACGCTCACCAGGGTCGTTCAGGTCACGGGACAGCGCGGCGACTACATGGTGACACTCAAGCGCAAGCCGCGCTACGTGAACGAGCGCTGCACCGCGTGCGGCGATTGCGCACGAGCAGTCTCCGCGCGCATCTCGAATCCGTTCAACTACGGGCTCGACGAGCTGCCCGCTGCGTACCTGCCGCATGCGATGGCGTATCCGCAACGCTACGTGCTCGATCCGTCGATCATCGGTACGCCCGAGGCGGACAAGGCGAAAGCGGCTTGCCGCTACGGCGCGATCGAGCTTGACATGCAGTCCGACACGCTCGAGCTCAGTGTCGCCGCGGTGATCTGGGCAACCGGCTGGAAGCCCTACGACGCGGCGAAGATCCAGCCGTACGGGTATGGACGGTTCGCGAATGTCATCACCAGTGTGGAGTTTGAGCGGCTCGCCGACCCGCAGGGGCCGAGCGGCGGCCGGCTCGCGCGGCCCTCCGACGGCAAGTCGGCGAAGAGCATCGCGTTCATCCAGTGCGCCGGCTCGCGCGACGAGAACCACCTGCGCCATTGCTCGCGCATCTGCTGCATGGCCTCGCTCAAGCAGACGCAGTACCTGCGTGAAACCTGTGCGCCGGGCGAGGACGCCGGCACCGCGACAATCTACTACATCGATATCCGCGCGATCGACCGTTTCGAGGACTTTTATCGCAAAGTCCGGCAAGACCCGGCGGTGAAGTTCGTGAAGTCGAAGGTCGCGCGCATCGCGCAGGACGACGCAAGCGGCGATCTGATCCTGCACGGTGTGGACACCGAGGGCTATCACCGCTACGCCGCGCGGCATGACCTGGTCGTGCTCGCGATCGGCATGGAGCCTCACGCGAACGATGTCGAGCTGCCGCCCGACGTGCTGGTCGATTCCAGCGGATTCGTCGAAGGCTCGCGCGACGGCGGCCAAATCGCCGCCGGTGCGGCGGCGAGCCCGCTCGACGTCAATCGCGCCGCACAGAGCGCGACCGCCGCCGCGCTGCGCGCGCTGCAGATCGTGCGCGGCCGTGCGCGATCGGAGGCGGCATGAGCGAGATGAAGACCGCCGCGTACCTGTGCACCGGCTGCGGCATCGGCGAGGCGCTCTCAACGATCGAGCTCGCGAAGATCGCGCAGAAGGAAGGCAAGATCGCGCTCGTGCGCGAGCACGCGTTCCTGTGCGGCGACGAGGGCGTCGGATTGATCGGCAACGACATCGCGAACGAAGCGGTAACGCACGTGATGATCGGCGCGTGCTCCCGCAGGACCAAGACCGCCGCGTTCTGCTTCCCGACGGTGGCGATGACGCGCGCGAACCTGCGCGAAGGTGTCGTCTGGGCGGTTGCGCCCGGCGATAAGCACAACGACGTGCGCCAGGAAATGGCGGCCGATTACGTTCGGATGGCATGCGCGGAGCTCAAGAGGATCAAGGTGCCGGCCGGCAATGCGCAGGCGGCCGCGACGCGGCGCATTCTGGTCGTCGGTGGCGGCATGTCAGGTTTGACCGCCGCGATCGAGGCGGCCGAAACGGGTTACGACGTCGTCGTTGTCGAGAAGAGCAACGCGCTCGGCGGTTGGGCCGACAAGCTCTGGCGGCGCACACCGCATCGGGAGCCCTACGGCGAGCCGCAGCCGACCGGCGTCGCCGAGCTCATCGAGAAAGTGCGCGCGCATCCGCGCATCGCCGTGCGGCTTTCGTCGCAGGTTGCCGAGACGCGCGGTGCGCCGGGCCGCTTCAGCGTCACGATCGCGCAGGAAAGCGGCGCAACATCTTTAGAAGAGGTCGGCGCGATCATTCAAGCGACCGGCTTCGCCGCGTACGACATCGCGAAGCTGCCGGAGCTCGGTGGCGGCAAGAGCGCGCACGTCATCGATCAGGCCGGGCTCGAAGCGCTTGCGAAGCGGGCGAACGGCGGCCCGATCCGGCGCAGCGACGGCCGCGAAGTGAAGAGCGTCGCTTTCGTCCAATGCGCGGGCCAGCGCGACGACAGCCGCAAGCACTTGCCGTACTGCTCGGGCCACTGCTGCGCGACCTCCATCAAGCAGGCGATGTACTTCAAGACGGCCGCACCCGACGTCGACACGGTCGTGCTCTACAGCGACCTGCGCATGCCGGGCATGGGCGAGGATTTCTACCGCAGCGCGCAGCACAAGGGCATCACATTCACGAAGGCGACCGTGCTCGGCGTCGACGCCAACGCGAGCGGCTGCACGGTGCGCTTTCGCGATCTGATCCTCGACGCCGATGCGAGCCTCGACGTCGACCTCGTCGTGCTCGCGACCGGCCAGGTGCCGAGCTCGGGCGTGGACATCGATGTTGCGGAAGAGCGGCAACCCGAGGTCAAGCCGATCTCGATCCTCAATCTTGCGTACCGGCAAGGCAAGGACCTGCCGCAGCTTGCGCACGGCTTCACCGACTCGCATTTCATCTGCTTCCCGTACGAGACGCGGCGAACGGGCATCTACGCTATCGGCCCGGTGCGCCGGCCGATGGACATCGCGCAGGCGACCGAGGATGCAACCGGTGCAGCGCTGAAGGCGATCCAGGCGATCGAGAACGCCGCGCAAGGCCGCGCCGCGCATCCGAGAAGCGGCGACCTTTCCTATCCGATCGTGCGGCTCGAGGGCTGCACGCAATGCAAGCGCTGCACCGTCGAATGCCCGTTCGGCGCGATCGACGAGGACGAAAGGCGCTATCCGGTGTTCAACGAGAGCCGCTGCCGCCGCTGCGGCACGTGCATGGGCGCCTGCCCGGTGCGCGTCATTTCGTTCGAGAACTACTCGGTCGACTCCGTTGGCGCGCAGATCAAATCGATCGACATGCCCGACGAGTTCTCGGAAAAGCCGCGCATCCTCGTGCTCGCGTGCGAGAACGATGCGTATCCGGCGCTCGACATGGCAGGCCACGCGCGCCGCGCGTATTCGGCGTTCGTTCGCGTGATTCCCGTGCGCTGCCTCGGCTCGGTCAACACGATCTGGATCACCGACGCGCTCAATGGCGGCTGGGACGGCGTGATGCTGCTCGGCTGCAAGAAGGGCGACGATTACCAGTGCCATTTCGTCAAGGGCTCCGAAATGGCGATCGACCGGATGAGCAAGGTCGACGACACGCTCAAGCAGCTCGGCCTCGAGCCCGAGCGCGTGGTAACCCACGAGGTCTCGATCACCGACGTCGTGCGCATCCCGCAGCTGATCGATGCCTACGCGGCGAAGATCGCCGAGATCGGAATGTCGCCGTTGAAGGGCTTCGCGTGAGGCGGCAATGAGCGAAATCGCGACCCCGCTGCTCGCTACCTATCGCGGCGACTTCCTGCGCGAGGTCGAGGCGAACGTCGAGGGCGGCGAGTGGGTGAAGATGTGCATGCAATGCGGCGTATGCGCGGGCTCGTGCCCGTTCGGACCGCACTGGGAGCATTCGCCGCAGAAGCTCTTCATGATGATCCGCGCCGGCGCGCGCGACGCGGTGCTCGCGACCGACTCGATGTGGATGTGCACATCGTGCTACAACTGTGTCGTGCGCTGCCCGCGCAAGCTGCCGATCACGACGATCATGCACGGGCTCGCCACCTACGCGCACCGGCTGGGAATCGCGCCGAAGCTGCAGCCCACGCGCGACTTCTCGCTGCAGTTCTGGGCGAACTGCACGAAGACCGGCCGCGTCAATGAGCTCGCGCTCACGCTGGGCCTCTACTTCAAGGACGGCCTCGTCGCCGGCATCAGGAAGGGGTGGCAGATGCGGTGGATGGGACTGGGCCTGCTGCTCGCCAAGCGGCTCAACGCGTTCGAGCTGTTGCGCGGCCACCGCTGCAAGGACCGCAAGGGAATCGAGGCGATGCTCGCGAAGGCGCGCGAGATCGAAAGCCGGCGTCGTGTCATTCCGAGCGGAGCGAGGAATCGGCTTGTCGCGTCGGAACAGCAGATTCCTCGTCGCTCGCGCTCCTCGGAATGACAATGGGAGCCACGATGGCGAAGAAAGAGTATGCGTTCTACCCGGGCTGCTCGTCGCAGCTCAAGGCGTCGGCGGCAAACTACCTGACGTCCGTCAATGCGATGTGCAAAACGCTCGACATCAAGCTCACGCCGATTCCCGACTGGAACTGTTGCGGTGCGTCGATCGGCTACGCGGGCGCCGGGGAACTCTCGCGGCACGTGTTGAACGCGCGCAACTTCGCGCTCGCCGAAAAGCACCTGCCGGGTCAGGACATCGTCGCCACCTGCGCCGCGTGCTGGCTCAACGCGCGCGAGAGCAAGGAGCAGCTCGACGCGAGCGCGCAACTGCTGGCGGACACGAACGAGGCGCTGAAGGAAGCAGGTCTCGATTACAAGGGCGAGGCGGCGGTCAAGCACATGGTCGAGGTGCTGATCGAGGACTTCGGCTACGACGCGCTCGCCAAGCCCGTCGTCAAGCCGCTCGACGGCGTCAAGTTCGCGGGCTACGTTGGCTGCCAGACGAACCGGCCGTTCGGCATCGCCGGCGAGTCGTTCGAGAACCCGGTGTATCTCGACAAGCTCGTCGAGACCGTCGGCGGCGAACCGATTCCCGAATACGATCAGAAAGTCACGTGCTGCGGCGGCGCGCTCGCGTTCTCCGAGCCCGACAAGAGCCAGAAGCAGATCCGCGACATCGTAGAGTCGGCGTACGACCACGGTGCCGACATGATCGTGACTCCTTGTCCGCTGTGTCAGGCGAACGTCGAGGTCTACCAATCCGAGATCAACCGCAAGCAGGGCACGAAGCTCGCGATGCCGGTCACCTACTACAGCCAGCTGATGACCGTTGCTTACGGCGGCAGCGCGAAGGAAGCGGCGCTGGACGGCCACTTGATCGAGCCGACGAAGCTCAAAGCGATCGCGGCGACGAAGTAGCCGGCGCCGGTTCGGCGACCCCTGTCAACATCGTCGCAAGTTTCCCTGAGCACGGGCCGGCGACCGAAAGGACGAGGGACTCTCGTTGCGGCCGCCCCCGGCGTCAATCCGGCGGCCGTTCGATCCGCAGCAGCAGTTGCTTGACCGCGTCCTGCTCCGAAAGGAACACGTTGTCCTCGCCCATCTCGGCGCTGAGTCCCGTGCGCTGCATCACCTCGAGGACCTGGCGCTTTACACCACCGAGGACCAGCGTGATCCCCGTCTGACGCAGCCGTTCGGACAGATTGCGCAACATCTCCACCCCGGACGCGTCGAGGTTGTTGATGCCGTAAGCCGCAATCAGAATGTACCTGAGGTCGGGATTCTCGCGCTGAAGGCGAAGCACGGCGTCCTCGAAGAACGAAGCGTTGGCGAAATACAGCGATGCGTCGAAGCGCACGGCGCCGATCTGCGGATGCAGCGCCGGAAGATCGAATCGCTGAGCGTCACGCAGCGTGCCGTCCGAATGCATGCCCACGATGGCGACCCGCGGCCGCATGCGGCCGTAGATGAAGGCGCCCAGCGAAATAATGATGCCCGCGAGGATGCCGTTCTGGATGTTGGGCGCGAACGCGAGCGTCACGATAAACGTCGCGGTGCCTGCAATTCCGTCGTCCTTGCTCGCAAGCCACGCCCGCCGAAGCGCCCGCATGTCGATCAGGTTGAGCACCGCGAGCATGATCATCGCGGCGAGCACGGGCTTCGGCAGATGATAGAGGTAGGGCGTGAAGAACAGCAGCGTGAGCAGAACCGATGTCGCGGCGAAGAGCGAGGACACTCCCGTCCGGGCGCCGGAGGCGAGATTGAGCGCCGAGCGCGAGAACGAGCCGCTCACCGGCATCGACTGGCAGAACGCCGCCGCGATCTTCGCGAGCCCCTGTCCGATCAGCTCCTGGTTCTCGTTCCACGGCGTGCGTGTCTTCACCGCGATCACCTTGCAGCTCGACATCGCCTCCATGAAGCTGATCAACGCGACGACAAAGGCGGCCGGAAGCAACGCCTTGATTGCGCCCCACCCCAATTCGGGCACGACGAAGCCGGGGAGACCGGTTGGAATGGTGCCCACGACCCTCCCGCCGCGGTCGGCGAAACCGAGCGCGTAGCTTGCCCAGGTCAGCAACCCTACCGTGATCAGCACGCCGGGCAGGCGCGGAACGAACCTCTTGAACACGAGCAGCAGGACGATCGCCGCGACGCCGAACGCGAGCGACATCTCGTGAAGCAGGTCCATGCGCGTCAGCACATTCCACGTGTCGAGCAGCAGGTGATCGGTCTGCCGCGTCGAGATGCCCATGAGCGCCGGAAGCTGCGAAAGCGCGATGATCAGCGCGGCCGCATTGATGAAGCCCATCAGCACCGGATGCGAGATCAGGCTCATCAGGAAGCCCGCTCGGGCGAGGCCGAAGGCCAGCTGAAACAACCCGGACAGCAAGGCAAGCAGCGTCACATAGGCATAGAACTGGTCAAGTCCCTGCGGCGCCAATGCGGTGACGCTCGCGGCGGTGAGCAGCGACGTCATCGCGACCGGCCCGGTGGCGAGCATTGCCGAGGAGCCGAACAGGATCCCGACGACGGACGGGATGAACGCCGCATAGAGACCGTAGTACGCAGGGACTCCGGCGAGTTGCGCGTAGGCGAGCGACTGCGGAATGGCGACCAGCGCAACCGAGATGCCTGCGATCAGGTCAGCGCGCGCTGTCGCCGCGGTCAAGCGTGGCCAGCGCAGGAACGGAAACAGGCGTCCCAATGCGCCTGGCATCGAATCGCGGCGGAGAAGCGCGAATACCCTGCTCATGCGAAAAACGCCGCCGATTGCATACCTGACGTCAAGGCACAGTCGCTCATCGACGCGCTTCGACGGAAATCCACGCGGCGCACGAAGCCGTGCACGACGCGAACGCTCCGCGAATCGCGTGCACACGCATCGGCAATGCCGTGTCGGCTCGCTCGCCGGCGCACATCGCCTCGCGTACAGCCGTGATCAATCGATACCGCCGCCGCCCTCTTCCTCGCGCGCGAGCCGCTCGGCTGCCTCGCGCTCGAGCCGCGAACGCTGCTCGGCGGCGCGCGCCCGCCGCCGCTCGACGTTGTCGGCGTGCATCGCGACCGACATTTCGCCGAACAGCACCTGGCGCAGGAAGCGGAACGCGAACTGCATCGTCGCGACGTCGTCTTCGAGGATCGTCGTGAGCTCGTCGGGCGGCAGATCGTACACCTCGGAAAAGCCGTCGCTCGCGACGAACGAGCGGAAGCGATCGAGGTCGTAGCATGCCATGAAGAAAAACTCGAGGCTTCGCTTCGACGGCTTGCCGACCGTTGGACCGCACGACTTCTTCTTCAGCACGAGCTGGCGCCAGCCGCGCGCGAGCTCGTCGTATTCGGGCAATCCCTGCTCTTTGCGGTAGTCGGCGATCGAGATCTCGCGCGGCTCGCGGTGGCCGAGGCAATGCGGCTCCTCGACCAGCGCGTACGCCTGCCGATCGACCGACTCGTCCTGCTTGCGCATCGACAGCAGCGCGACCGGGTAGTAGCGGCAGGCGGTCGGCCGGTCGCTGTAAATGCTGCAGCCTTCCGGCACCATGTAGCGGCACGCGGTGCCGCCGTCGACCGGCTTCAGCTTGACGCCGGCGATGCCGTCCTTCTCGAGCTCGTACGGAACGGTAAACCGGGCGAGGAACTCGCTCGTCGACAAGTCGAGCCGGCGCGCGAGCCGCAGCACGTCGTACGGCGTGAGCGAGATGTCGATGTTGCTGCAGCACGCGTTCCAGCACTTGACCCCGCGATGGCACTGAAAGCGGATGACGTGCGACTCGTCGAGCAGCGTCGGCACGACGGGGCTTTGCGGAAAGGGAATGTCGGGGCGGGACATGGCTACGCTTCCCGGAAGTTGTCATCCCGAGCAGCGCGAGGGATCTGCTGTTGATTTGCGCAAGGCAGAAGCAGATTCCTCGTCGCTACGCTCCTCGGCATGACACGGTGCCTCGTTGCAAGTTGCTGCTAATGCGGCGCCGCCGCCTTGAACAGCTTCGACTTGTCGACGAGGTCGACGTGCTTTCGCTTGAAGCACGTCCACTTCCTGCTGTTCCTGTCGTACACCGAATTGACGAAGCAATGCCAGTTTTCCTCGTCGACAAAGTTCTTGTCCGTGCGGTAGTAGAAGCCGGGATAGCGCGACTCCTCGCGGAACTGGATGTGCTTCATGTGCGCTTCGGCGGTGATGATGCGATGGTAGTTTTCCCACGCCCGCAAGAGCTCGTGCAGGTCCTTCGCGCGCATCTTCGCCGCGTCCTCCTTCAGCATCTCCAGCTTCTCTTCGGCGACGGCCAGCATCTTGTCGTTGGTGTTGTAGTACGTCGCCACGCCGGCGACGTACTCGTCCATGATCTTCTGCAGCCGGAACTGCAGCATCTTGGGCGAGATGTAGTGCGGGTTGATGTCGATCGCCGTCGTGTAGTCCTTGTGCTCGAGGAAGTGGCGAACCGGCTTGTAGATCTGCTCGGCGAGCTCGGCGGGCGGCGTGTCGAGCTCGGGCTTCCACTGCTTGTTGTCGAGCGCGAACTTGACCATCGCTTTCGCCGCGAGGCGGCCTTCGGCGTGCGATCCCGACGAGAACTTGTGGCCGGACGCGCCGACGCCGTCACCGGCAGTGAACAGTCCCTTGACAGTCGTCATCGAGCGATAGCCCCAGCTCCAGCCGCGGGGCAGATGCGCCGGCACGCCGTCGTAGTCACCGTCCTCGGCGGTCGGCGCGCCGAGGTCCGTCGGTCCCGACACCCAGATGCCGCAACAGCCCGAGTGGGAGCCAAGAAGGTACGGCTCGGTCGGCATCAGCTCGGACATCTTCTTTTCCGGCTCGATGTTCTCGCCGACCCAGATGCCGCATTGGCCGATGCACATGTCGAGGAAGTCTTCCCACGCTTCGGCTTCCAGGTGCTTGACCTCCTTCGGTGTCAATGTCTCGCGTAGCTTGGCGAGCGCGCTGACGGTGTCCATGTAGATCGGGCCCCGGCCTTCCTTCATCTCCTTCAGCATCAGGTGATTGCGAAGGCAGGATGCCGGCACCGCGGCTTGACCGTACGGCGGATACTGGTCGAGCAACGCCTTGTTCTTGACCATGTAGTCTTCGCCGTACGCGTTGGTCGCCTTAGCCTTGAACAGCAGAAACCACGCGCCTACCGGGCCGTACCCATCCTTGAACCGGGCCGGGACGAAACGGTTCTCCATCATCGTCATCTCGGCGCCCGCCTCCGCGGCCATCGCGTACGTCGAGCCCGCGTTCCACACCGGATACCACGCGCGGCCGGTGCCCTCGCCGACCGAGCGCGGCCGGAACAGATTCACGCAGCCGCCGGCGGCAAGCAGGATCGCCTTTGCCTTGTACACGTAGATCCTGTTCTCGCGAACCGAGAAGCCCACGGCGCCGGCGATGCGCGACGGGTCGTTCTTGTCGTTCACCAGCTTGACGATGAATACGCGCTCGTGGATGCGATCGAGGCCCAACGCCTTCTTCGCGGCCTCCGCGACGATCCACTTGTACGACTCGCCGTTGATCATGATCTGCCACTTTCCCGAGCGCACCGGCTTGCCGCCGTCCTTCAGCGCCGGCAGGCCCTCGCGCTGCGACTCGGCGCCGTCGTGGCGCACGCCCTCGGCGTCGGTCTTCCAGATCGGCAACCCCCACTCCTCGAACAGGTGCACCGACTCGTCGACGTGACGGCCGAGGTCGTAAGCGAGATCGTCGCGCGTAATGCCCATGAGGTCATTGGAGACCATGCGGGCGTAATCGGCCGGGTCCATGTCCGGGCCGATGTACGTGTTGATCGCGGACAGGCCCTGCGCAACAGCGCCCGAGCGATCCATCGCCGCCTTGTCGACGAGCTTGATCCTCAATTCCACGCCGGTCTCGGCCTTCGCCGCCTCTGCCCAGCGCATTATCTCGTAGGCCGCGCCGCAGCACGCCATGCCGCCGCCGACGAGCAGGATGTCGAGCTCCTCCTCGACGACTTCCGGATTGCCAAACGTTCCTTCGGACATTGCAGTCACCTTGATCTAGAGGGATCGGCGTGTTACGGCTTCACGCGCAGCAGCTCGCCGTCGCGGCCCGGACGGTAGCCTCCGGACTGTGTGAAATAGCCGGACTTTTCGATGTCCGCGAGCTTGGGCATCGACTTGCCACCGTAAGGGTCGATCGACCCCTCGGACGTCGTGCGTGTCGGGAACTTGAAGCGCTTGAGCGTGCCGTTGCGGAACTTGATCGTCCACATGATGGAGTCTGACCCTCGCAGCGGCTGCACCGACCCGCCCAGCGGAACGATGTCGGCGTAATGGCGCACCTCGATCGCGTTCTGCGGGCAGATCTTCACGCACGAATAGCACTCCCAGCACTGGTCGGGCTCCTGGTTGTACGCCTTCATCGCGTGGCCGGTCGCCGAGCCGTCCTTGTCGAGCATCATCAGGTCGTGCGGACAGATGTACATGCAGGCGGTCTTGTCCTGGCCCTTGCAGCCGTCGCATTTGTCGGTTCGAACGTAGGTTGGCATCGAGCTTTCTCCATCAATGGGCCGGTGGCGGTGAAACCGCCGGGAATCGCGAATCGCTCACCGGGCCGAATGACCGACGAGCTTGACTTCCACTCTGTGCGCCGCGTCGAGACCGGCGTAGTAGTCGCGCAAAATCGCGAGCACTTCGGGCCGGCTGAATTCGGCTGGCACGCTCGCGCCTTCGGACAGCCACTTGCGAAGCTTCGTCCCCGACACGAGCAGCCGGTCGGAATCCTCGTGCGGGCACGTGCGTCCCGATGCCATGCCGCCGCACCGGTAACACCAGAACGTCCAGTCGATCTTGAGCGGCTGCGTCTCGAGCGCGTCCTTCGGGATCTGGTCGAAGACGTGATGCGCGTCGAACGGGCCGTAGTAGTTGCCCACACCCGCGTGATCGCGGCCGACGATCTGGTGCGAGCATCCGTAGTTCTGGCGGAACAGCGCGTGCAGCAGCGCTTCGCGCGGACCTGCGTAGCGCATGTCGAGCGGATAGCCCGCCTGCACGATCGTCTTCTCGACGAAATACTTGTCGGCGAGCGCCGCGATCGCGCGCGTTCGCACCGACGCGGGAATGTCGCCGGGCTTGAGCGCGCCCAGCAGCGAGTGCACGAGCACGCCGTCGCAGACTTCGATCGCGACCTTCGCGAGGTACTCGTGCGAGCGGTGCATCGGATTGCGCGTCTGGAACGCGGCGATCTTCGACCAGCCGAGCGAGGCAAACAGCGCGCGCGTCTCAGCCGGCGTCTTGAACAGCGCGCCGTACTGCTTGTCGAATCCGCCCTTGGAAAGCACCTTGATCGGCCCGGCGAGGTTCACATCGGGCTGCGCGAGCACCATCTTCACGCCCGGATGCTCGGCGTCCGTCGTGCGGAACACGGTGGCGCATTCGTGCGCTTTGTCGATCCGGTATTTCTCGGTGACGAGCATCGTCGCGAGCGCGTTGCCGTCGTCGGAATCGACGAGCGCGATCTCGTGTCCGATGCGAATCGACGCCGCGATCGCCGGGTCGGCGGAGAGCGTGATCGGGATCGGCCAGAACAGCCCGCTCGCCGTCTTCATGCCATCGCACACGCCTTGCCAGTCGGCGTGCGTCATGAAGCCGTCGAGCGGCGTGAAGCCGCCGATGCCCATCATGACGATGTCGCCTTTTTCGCGCGAGCTGACCGTAAGCTTCGGCAGCGTCGCCGCGTGCGCGCGCTCGACGACGAGCGGCGCGCCTTCGAGCAGCAGCGGTCGCAGCTCGCCGCCGCCGTGGGGCCGAACCAGAGCCATCATTGATCTCCGGCAAAGCCGGCGCATCGCCGGCTTGCCAGCGCCCGAGCGCAATGGGACAGCGGGATCGCGCCACGTCGCGGCGGTGGCGTCGCGACGGCGATCGGTTGTCCGGCGTTGGCGATACGCATGTGTCGTCCAATCGCGTGGAAAAGAGCCTTCCGCGCTTTCGTATTAGGCTGGTCGCCGGCCCCGGGTGTCTATAAGCACGACGGGTGGCTCGCCATTACCCACATGGGTGATCGCGCGTAGAATCGACAGACGAGATGACCTGCTGAACGCCCATCGCGTTACGGCGGGCCGGAGGAGTGATGAATCCAGGCGCGACCACGGCCTTGCAGCCGGAGATCAGGACGATCGATCCCGCATCCGACGAGGTGCGCGAGCTCGACTCGGCGCTGGAGCCGTTCCTCGCGACCGTCGTGAAATTGGCGAACGCGTACGCAGGCGCGGTGCGCGCGCTGACGCCCGACGGCTGCACGCTGCGACTGGTCGCCGCCGTCGGCTTGTCCAACGACGTCGTGCGGCACGAGTCGATCGTCGGCGCGTGCGGCGTCTGCGGCGAGGCGGCTCGCGGCGACGGCGTGCGCGTCGCCTCGGATCAGACAGGATGCGACAAGCTCGCGCTCGCCGCCTATTTCGGTAAGCCGCACTCGGGGACGATCGCGGTGCCGCTCGAGTACAAGGGCCGCACCGTCGGCGTATTCACGCTGTTCATCGACGGTGTCGATCAGTTGCGCCCGGAAGTGATCCACCTGCTGCGGCCGATCGGCGAGCTGCTCGGGCTCGCGCTGGAGAACGCGAGGCTCGAGCGGGACAAGGCACGCGCGAGCCTCGAGCAGGAGCGCCGGGCGATGGCGGGCGAAATCCACGACTCGCTCGCGCAATCGCTGACGTTCGTGCGCATGCGGATGCCGCTGCTGACCGACGCCATCGACAAGCAGGACCGCGAGCGCGCGCTCGGCTACTGCGCGGACGTCAACGACGAGCTCGCGCGCGCCAATCGGCGCCTGCGCGAGCTGATCACGCACTTCCGCACCGGCATGGATGCGCTGGGGCTTCACCGCGCGCTCGCCGACGTCGCCAGCGGCTTCTACGGACAGACCGGCATCGCGCTCGATTTCCAATCGCGCGTGCCCGATCTCCAGCTGCCGGTCGCCGATGAGATGCAGGTCTACAACATCGTGCGCGAGGCGCTCGCCAACGTGCGCAAGCATTCCGGCGCGAAGCATGCGAGCGTGCGGTTCGACCGGGACGGTGAGCACGCAGTGGTGACGATCGAGGATGACGGCGAAGGCGTCGGCGTCGCAGGCCTGACGAACGCCGTCAACGACGACGAGGACGCCGGTCCGCACTTCGGAATCGAGATCATGAAGCAGCGCGCGAAGGCGGTGGGCGGCCGCATCGATTTCGAGAACCTCGCAACGGGCGGCACGCGCGTGCGGCTCACGTTCCCGGCCGCCTCGGTCGCGCAGGTGGGCGCTCGATGAGCGAGCCGTTCCGCGTCGCGTTGATCGACGATCACGGGCTGTGCCGCCGCGGTCTTGCCGAGCTGCTCGAGCTGCGCGCCGGGATGAAGGTCGTCGGCACGACCGGCAATCCCGACGAGACGGTCGAGCTCCTCAAGACTCAGAAGCCCGATCTCGCCGTCATGGACCTGCGGATGGCGCCGACCGACGGGCTGCGCGTGCTGCAGCGGCTGAAAGACGAGGGCATCGCAGTGCCGATCGTGATCCTGACGCTGAGCGATTCGGCCGACGACCTCGCAACTGCGTTGCGGCTGGGCGTGCGCGGCTACCTGCTGAAGGACATGGAGCCGCAGGACGTGATCGACTCGATCGCCCGCGCGGCGCGCGGCGAGCTCGTCGTCGCGCCGGTGATGGCGGCAAAGCTGTCAGGCCTGCTGCAGGACGGCCATCATCGCGAACAGCGCGAGAACTCGCTGCGCCAACTGACGACCCGCGAGCGCGAGATCCTGATCCACGTCGCGCGAGGCTTGAGCAATAAGGCGATCGCGCGCGAGCTCGGCATCAGCCACGACACCGTCAAGCTGCACGTCCGACACATCCTGTCGAAGCTGAACCTCGTCTCGCGCGTCGAGGCGGCGGTATTCGCGATCGAGCATCGCATCGACATGGCCGAGTTGGCGGGCGAGTCGCGGCCGCGCGTCGTCGCGACGCGCTGACAACAACGAACCTTCGCCCGGGTGCACCGGGCACCCGCTCGGAAAGGCACAGACCGGCGATCGGCCGGCGGCGTTCGTTTTCGGCGCAGACGCCATCCGATCCGCCGTTCGCGTATGCGACAACGCGAGGAGGTTCACTATGAGAAACATTCGTGCTACCGGCTGCGGCGTGATGCTCGCGTCCGCGTTGCTCGCCTTCGGCGCCGCCGACGGCGCGCAGCGTACGTTCGTCGCGAGCTACGGCAACAACCTCAACACATGCTCGCTCGGATCGCCGTGCCGCGATTTCGCGACCGCGATGGCTCAGACCGACCTCGGCGGCGAGATCATCGTGCTCGACAGCGCCGGCTACGGCAAGGTGGTGATCGATCGTTCGGTCGCCATCGTCGCAGCGCCGGGGATCTACGCGGGGATCAGCGTGTTTTCGGGCAGCGGCGTCTTCATCGACGCGCCCGGCGCGAAGGTCACGCTGCGCGGACTGACCATCAACGGTCAGGGCGGAACTTACGGCGTCTATTTCAACCAGGGCGCGCGACTGCACGTCGACGGCTGCGTCGTGTCCGGACTCGTCACCGGCATCTTGACGTACGGCGGGGACGCCACGGTCCAGGACACGACAATCCGCGACCATTCGCAGCGTGGAGTCGACGTGCAGAACGGCTCGCTGTCGGTGCAGCTCGACCGGGTCAGGATCCAGCACAATGGCCTGCAAGGGATGAATGTCCAGCTGTCATCCGGCGGCGTTCGTGTCTCCGTGCGCGACTCGACGATCACCGACAACGGTCGGGAAGGCGTGTGGATCAACGCGACGTCCGGCAGCGCGCTCGCCGCCGTCGATGTCGAGTCGTCCGAGATCGCGTCGAACGGCTGGACGACGTCATCGTCGGGCGTTTCCGTCTATGCCGCCAGCGGGTCGATCGCCGAGCTGAGCCTCGCTCGGAGCCTGGTCGTCCGCAACAACGGCAACGGCATCAACGTAGCCAGCGGAGGTGGCGCGGCGCGCGCGTCGATCACCGACAACACGATCACCGGCAACTATGCAAATGGCGTGTACAGTGCCGGAAGCGGCACGACCGTGCTCGCGACTCGCAACACGGTCACGCTCAATTCGGACTTCGGCTTCTTCAACTTCAACAGCACGTTCTACAGCGGCGGCGACAACCGCGCGATGCTGAATTTCGCGGCGCCCTCCTCCGGCACAATCACCGTGCTCGGTGGACTCTGAATGGTAACGCGTTACGCCCGCAGCGGGTCGTGCGCGGCGGTGCCGGCGCTGGGCACGTCGTCGAACCACGCGAGCCGGTCGCGCAGCCGCACGACGTCGCCGACGATGATCAGCGTCGGTGGCTGCAAATGCGCATCGGCCGCGAGCGCCGGCAATGTCGCCAGCGTGCCGGTCACCACGCGCTGCGTCGGCCGCGTGCCGTGCGAAACGATCGCCGCCGGCGTCGTCGCCGCGAGACCATGCGCGACGAGCTCGCGGCAGAAGCGCGCGAGGTCGCGCGAGCCCATGTAGCAGACGATCGTCTGCCGGGGCCGCGCGAGCGCATCCCAGTCGAGATCGGCGGCATCGTCCTTCAAATGCCCGGTCACGAACGTCACCGCCTGCGAGTGATCGCGATGCGTCAGCGGAATGCCCGTGTACGCGGCGACGCCGGATGCGGCGGTGATGCCGGGTACGACCTGGAACGCAACGCCCTGCTCGGCGAGCGTCTCGATCTCCTCGCCGCCGCGCCCGAAGATGAACGGGTCGCCGCCTTTCAACCGCACGATGCGCTTGCCCTGTCGCGCGAGCTCGACCATCCGTTCGTTGATCGCCTCCTGCCGCATCGTGTGATGGTTGCACTGCTTGCCGACGTAGACACGTTCGGTTTGCGGCAGCACGAAGTCCATGATCGCGTCCGACACCAGATGGTCGTAGAGCACGACATCGGCCTGCTGGATCATCCGCAGCGCGCGAAGCGTCAGCAGCTCGGGATCGCCGGGGCCGGTGCCGACCAGCGCGACTTCGCCCGGCGCGAGCGGGCGCCCGGCGGCCTCTATGGGCCGAAGCGCGTACGGCGGAATCGAAGCACGATCCATCAGAATGCTCCTGCGACGAGCGCCTCCCGCAAGCCCGGCGCCCGAGCCGCCGCACGCTGCGAACGGACGAACGCGACGAAGCGTCGCGGCCAGTCGTTGCCGCCGACGGAGCGCAGGTGGGCGTAGGACGCGAGCACGTTGCGCTGGACGATGCCGTCGCGCTCGCCGTCCACGCCGTGTCCGCGCGCGACGCGATACGCGTAGCGCAAATCAGGCGCGACGTTCACGAGGCGCGAATAGTGGAACTCATGCGCGCGCACGCGCGTGCCGCTCGCGCCGGGCCACGGAAATTCGGCGGTCTCGTCGAGCTCGACATAGCCACGGCCGACGGGCTTCGCGCTCATGACGACGTCGGCAGGCAGTGCGCCCACCATTGCGTGACGCTCGCCGCGCCATTCGATCGAACGCGCGAGGTACATCAGGCCGCCGCATTCGGCGTACACGGGCAACCCGGCGTGGATGCGTGTCCGGATTTCGGCTCGCAGGCTGCGGTTGGCCGCGAGTTGCGACGCGAGCGCTTCCGGAAAGCCACCACCGATGAAGAGCGCGTCGACATCGGGCAGCCGGGCGTCATGCAGCGTGTCGAACGGCACGAGCGTCGCGCCTGCAGCAGCGAACGCGTCGAGGTCGTCCTCGTAGTAGAAGCCGAACGCGGCGTCGCGTGCGACGCCGATGCGCACTCGCGATCCGGTTGCCGGAATGGCGTGCACCGACGCCGATCGCGGCAGCGGCGGCGCATCGATCGCGAGCAATCGATCGATGTCGACACCTTGCGCGATCGCGTCGGCGATCGCATCGATCATCGCCGCCGCGTGCTGCGCCTCGTTGCTTGGCATCAGCCCCAGGTGGCGCTCGACGATCGCAAGCCGCGGATCCTCGCCCAGCGCGCCGAGCACCGGCACGTCGGTGCATTGCTCGACCGCCGCACGCAGCTTCGACTCGTGGCGCGGGCCCGCGACGCGATTGAGGACGACGCCGGCGATCCGGATGTCGCGCTCGAACGCCTGTTGGCCGAGCACCAGCGGCGCGATGCCGCGCGTCATGCCGCGCGCGTCGAGCACCAGCACGACCGGCAACGCGAGCATGCGTGCGATCGCGGCGCTGCTGTCGCGGCCGTCGTTCGACATGCCGTCGTGCAGTCCCTTGTTGCCCTCGACGACACAGACGTCGGCGCCGCGCGCGTGGCGTCCGAATGCGGCGACGATCTCGTCGCGGGTCGACAGGTACGGATCCAGATTGCGGCACGCGCGGCCCGCCGCCCGCGTGAGCCACATAGGGTCGATGTAGTCGGGCCCTTTCTTGAACGGCTGCACGACGAGTCCGCGACGGGCAAGCGCCGCGGCGAGGCCGATCGACACGATCGTCTTGCCTGACGACTTGTGCGCAGCGCTGACGAGGAAGCGGTGAGCGCTCATGTCAATCGGCCGCCGCCGAGGCCGGCGTGTCGCGCGGCAGGAACTCGAGCGCGCGCGCGCCGACGGCGGTGATCAGCAGCGCCGCAGCGACGCCACCGAGGCCCAGCAGTAACTCGGGCAACGATGGCGCGTAGCTCGCGATCGCACCGTCGAAGAACGTGCTCTCGACGGCCATGCCCGGGAAGAGCTCGAGCGGATACGCCTGCCCGCCGATGATGAACACGTAGAGCTCGCAGAACGCGCCGGCGATGACGAGCGCCGAGGCGGCGAGCGCGGCGCGCGGCCCGGCCGCAGGCGCATAGATCAGCGCGAGCGGCACGACGCTGCCGATGCCGACGTAGCCGAGCCAGAACAGCGCCGGATAGACACCGCCGTCGAACAGGATGAAATGCTCGAACCCGAGCTGCTTCGCAAAGTACGCGTTGGTCAGATGGTGCGCGGCGACGAAGTACAGCGTCGCCGCGACGAACACGCCGAGCAGCCGCCGCATCCGCCGCTCGACGTGCTCGGGCATGGCGAGGCCGTTCCACGCCAACATTGCCGCCTGCACGAGCAGGAACACCGCGAGCCCCCAGCCGAACGACATGACGATGAACAGCGGCGGCAGCAGCGCCGAGCCGTAAGCCTGCCGTGCGGCGAGGAACGCGAAGATCGCGCCGGTGCCGGTCGTGAGGATCAGCCGGAAGACGAACGCCGCGAAGCCGGCTGCCTTCGCGTAAGGATTCATCCGCCGCTCCATCAGCGTCCACAGGTACATGGCGACGATCGCCGTCATGCCCGAGTACAGGAACACGTTCCAAGCGAATACCGACGTGAAGTTGTAATGCGTCGCGGCGACGATCAGCCGGTCGGGACGGCCGAGATCGAGCATCAGCACCATCAGGCCGCCGGCGAGCATCGCAAGGCAGAGCAGGCCGGCGAGCGGCGCGCGCACCTTGTACGCGGGCTTGCCGAACACCGATCCGATCGACGCGACGTTCACCACGCCGGACGCGGCGACGATCAGGAAGATCGCGAACACGTGCGGCAGTCCCCACACGACCTGGTTCGTCATGCCGGTGACGACATGGCCGCGCTCTTCCATGTAATAGGCGGCGCCCAGACCGACGGCGAGGACGAGCGCGGCAACCGCGGTCAGCGCGTAGAAGAGCCGTGTCGACGTGCGGGCGGACAGCGTTTCGCTGATCACGTCAGATCCCCTGATAGCGCACGCCCGGATCGAGGCGCAGGTCGGCGCGGATCTGCGTCGTCGGCAGCGCGCGGATACGCCGCGAGATGTCGCTCGATGCGTCATTGAGATCGCCGAACACGATGGCCTGCTTCGGGCACGAATCGGCGCACGCGGGCGCTCGCCCCTTGTCGATGCGGTGTACGCACAACGTGCAGCCCTCGACGCAGCCCTTGCCGCGCGGCACGTCCGGACGCTGGTCGGCGAGCGGCTCGTGCACGAAGCTTCGCGCCTTGTACGGGCACGCCATCACGCAATAGCGGCAGCCGATGCAGCTGTGGCGGTCGACCAGCACGATGCCGTCGGCGCGCTTGAACGACGCGCCGGTCGGGCAGACGTCGACGCACGGCGGGCTCGCGCAGTGCTGGCACATCACCGGAGCGCTCCCCGTGCGGCCACTGCGCGCATCGCGTATCTGCACGATGCGGATCCACTGCGCGTCGGTCGGCCCGGTACGCCCGGAAAGCCCGTTCTCCCTGGTGCACGCCTGCACGCACTCGTTGCAGCCCGGCGGGCAGCGCGTCGTGTCGATCAGCAGGCCCCAGCGGACTTTGCGCGATGCGGGTTCGCCCGGCGCGCGCGGCGATTGCGCCTGCGCGATCTCGAACAGCCGGATGCCCGGCGCGAGCGCGACGCCGGCGAGCGCCGATGCGGCAGCGGCAAGCACCGCGCGGCGCGACACGCTGTGGGCTGCGCGGTGGCTGTCGCTCATCGCTTTTCCGCCGCTGCGCTCAGCGCGTCGCCCACGCGGGCTTGATGGCATTCGAAGCAGTCGAGCTTGACGGCAGCGTAGTGGTGGCAGCTCTCGCAAAACGCTTGCGGGCTGCCCGTGACCGAACCGGCCGCGACACCCGCGCCTTTGCCGGCATGACATTCGACACATGCGGCAAGGCTCACCTTCGCGCCGCGCACGCCGTCGCGCACGGTCGTGTCGCGCTGATGGCGAAGCAGTTCCGGATGCAACCGCCGCATGACTTCGGGCGGCTCGATGCACTGCGTCGACTTGTCGACGGCGATCGTCGGCATCGGGACACGGCTCGACGTGTCGGCCGCGAACGCGGAGACGGCCACAACGAGCGCAAACGCCGCGCACGCCGTGACGAACCGTCGGGGCATGTCATCCCGAGCGCAGCGGGGGAACTGCTGTTGCGCGCGTTCGACCCCTTGCGCACAGCGGATTCCTCGTCGCTGCCGCTCCTCGGAATGACATGGGTGGTTCTTCACTCGCCGAGCCCCATCTGAATGTAGCCGGTCGGGCAGACGTCGGCGCAGATATGGCACCCGACGCAGCGGTCGTAGTCGGTGTACACGTACCGTCCGGTCGTCGCCTGCTTCTTCGGTACCTTCTTCACCGCGGTCTGCGGGCAGTAGACGACGCAGTTGTCGCACTCGAAGCACAGGCCGCAGCTCATGCAGCGTTTGGCCTCGGCGATGGCCGCGTCCTCGGCGAGCGCCGCAATGCGCTCGTCGAAGTTGCCGAGCGCGCTCTCCTTCGTCAGCGTGACGATGCGGCGGCGGTTTCGCGGCGTGTACGGGAAATGACCGAGGAACAGCTCCTTGTGCGCAATGACGTAGCGCTCGGAGCGGTTGTCGAAGTTGTGCACGGCGTTCGGGCTCGCGTCGGTGCCGGTGAGCGGCTCGTCGATCCTGCCGATCGTGACGCCCTTCTCGACGTACTTGCGCATCAGGTCGAACGGGTGCACGTCGATCTTCGGCCGCTTGCCGAGTTCCTCGCCGGCGAGGAAACGGTCGATGCCGTCGGCCGCGATCGCGCCGTGGCCGATCGCCGTCGTGAGCAGATGCGGCCGGATGACGTCGCCGCCGGCGAATACACCCGGCTGCGCGGCGAGCGCATACGAGCGATCCGCGCTGACGGCACCCTTGCCGTTGTCGAACGCCTCGAGGCCGGTGAAATCGACGGCCTGTCCGATCGCTGAAACGATCAGATCAGCGTCGATGTCGTGCGCGGTGGCTTCGTTGATCTTGATCTCGAGCCGCGGCCCGACGAACTTCGCCTCGCATTCGGCCACGCGCAGCGCCGTCGCACGGCCGCTCGCGTCCTTCACCACCGCGATCGGCGCAAGCCCGCCGCGGATGTGGATGCCTTCGGCCTCCGCCTGCTCGACCTCGTGCCGATTCGCCTGCATCTTGTCGACGGCGAACACGCTGGTCAGCACGACGTCGGCGCCCTGCTTCGCCGCGGTTTCGGCGACGTCGTGCGCGAGGTAGCCGGCGATCGCCGCTTCCGAGTCGGTCGGCTGCGCGTGCTCGACGTGGCCGAGCCGGCGCGCCACCGTCGCGACGTCGATCGACGTGTCGCCGCCGCCGACGACGACGACGCGCTTGCCGACATAGCGCAGACGGCCGTCGTTGAATGCACGCAGGAACGCGGTCGCCGTGACGACGTTCGGCGCTTCCGGGTCCTTCACCGGGAGCGCGCGACCGGCCTGCGCGCCCATGCCGAGGAAGATCGCATCGAATTCGCTGCGCAACTGCTCGAGCGTCACGTTGGTGCCGACGCGGCACTTCAACCGCGCCTCGACACCGAGGTCGACAATGCGCTGGATCTCGGCATCGAGCACGTCGCGCGGCGTGCGGAATCCGGGGATGCCGTAGCGCATCATGCCGCCCAGGTATTCGCGCTCGTCGAAGATCGTGACCGCATGCCCTTTGCGCGCGAGCTGGTACGCGCACGAAAGTCCGGCCGGCCCGCCGCCGATCACCGCAACCTTCTTGCCCGACGAGCGCGCCGGCTTGTCGTACGCGAGCTTGTGCTCGATCGCCCACTCGCCCAGGTAGTGCTCGACCGAGTTGATGCCGACGTGGTCCTCGACCTCGTTGCGATTGCAGCCGGTCTCGCACGGCGCCGGGCACACGCGGCCCATGATCGATGGGAACGGGTTCGCCTGCGTGAGACGGCGCCACGCGTATTCCTGCCATGGCATGCCCGCCGGCGGCTTCTCGATGCCGCGCGCGATGTTGAGATAACCGCGGATGTCCTCGCCGGACGGACAGCTTCCCTGGCACGGCGGCGTGGACTGGATGTACGTCGGGCACTTGTGCGATCGGTCGCCGTCGAAGATCTTCTGGTGCCAGTCCTTCCACGTCGCATCGCCTTCCTTGTAACGGCGGAACGTGAGGTTCATGGTCGCGGTATCCGCGGCAGTCGCCATCGTGCTACCCCCTTGGTGATCGCTCATGACTTCGCGCCCAGCCGAATCGCGGTGCTGACGAGTTGGTGCACGCCGCCGACCATGCCCATCTTGAAGCCGTAATACGGCAGCACCTTCGTGAACTGCGCCTTGCAGATCGCGCAGATCGTCGCCATGAAGTTGACGCCGTGCTCGTCGGCGACGGCGCGCAGCGCCTCCATCCGCGGCAGCGCGCCCTTGACGCGCAGGTCGAGCAGCTCGTCGGTGAGCAGACCGCCACCGCCGCCGCAGCAGAATGTGCGCTCGTGCGTAGTCTCCCGATCCATCTCGACGAACTTGTTCGCGGAGGCGCGGATGATCGCGCGCGGGATCTCGAACTGTCCGCCGGGCATGTCGCCCATGCCCGAGCCGCGCGCGACGTTGCAGCTGTCGTGGAACGTGACGACGCGCTCGTCGTTCGCGTCCTTGTCGAGCGTCAGCGCGCCGCGGCCGATCAGGTCGTACGTCACTTCGCAGATGTGCGACGGCTGCCGGTAGCGCGAGTCGAGCTGGCGCTGCAGTTGAACGGCGAACGGGTCGTTCGCGCCGGCGCCGATGCCCACCAGCGTGTTCCAGAAGCTGTACGCGACGCGCCACGCGTGGCCGCATTCGCCGACGACGATGCGCTTCACGCCGAGCTCGAGCGCCGCCTCGCGGATACGCAGCGCGATCGTGCGCAGCTGCTCGTAGTTGCCGATGAACATGCCGAAGTTGCCTGCTTCGGAGGCGTGGGACGACAACGTCCATGTGATTCCGGCGGCGTGGAAAACCTTCGCGTAGCCGATCAGGCTGTCGACGTGCGGCTCGGCGAAGAAGTCCGCCGACGGCGTGACGAGCAGCACCTCGGCGCCCTTCTGGTCGAGCGGGAAGCGGACGTCGAAACCGGTGTCTTCCTTGACGTCTTCCTCGAGGCCCGTCAGCGTGTTCTCGAGCGCCGGTCCCGGCAGCCCGAGGTTGTTGCCGATCCGGTGCACCTTGCCGATGATCTCGTTCGAGTACTTCTGACCGTAGCCGATGGCATCGAGGATCTCGCGGCCCGCCATCGTGATCTCCGCCGTATCGATGCCGTACGGGCAGAACACCGAGCAGCGACGGCACTCCGAGCACTGGTGGAAGTAGGTGAACCACTCGTCGAGCACGTCGGGCGTCAGCTCGCGCGCGCCGACGAGCTTCGGAAAGAGCTTGCCCGGCAGCGTGAAATAGCGGCGGTAGACGCTTCGCATCAGGTCCTGCCGCGCGACCGGCATGTTCTTCGGATCGCCGGTGCCGAGGTAGTAGTGGCACTTGTCGGTGCACGCGCCGCAGTGCACGCACGCGTCGAGATAGACCCTGAGCGAGCGGTAACGCTGGAGCAGCGAGCCCATGTGCGCGATCGCCTTGTCGCGCACTTGCGGCCAGTCCTCGCTGCGCGCCGGGAACCCGATCGCCTGCTGGATCTTGTCGCTCGCAACGTAGGGCTTCGCCGTCGCCATTGCGCCTGTCGCAATGCGCGGCGCGATCGGCAGCTCGCGCAGCGGCGGGGCTTTGACGTCGGTCGCCATTGTCGTCAGCGGCGTTCGAGCTCGGCCGCCCACGGCGCGAGATGACGGCGCTCGCGCGGGTTGTCGACCTGGTTACGCGTCGGCGAGAAGAACACGCCCGGCGCGTGCATCAGCTTCGAGAACGGGAAGATCGCGATCAGCAGCGCAACCAGCGTCAGGTGCACGTAGAGGGACCCGCTCGCGGGCAGCGGCTGCCAGTCGAAGAGCAACAAGCCGAGGAAGAACGCCTTCACCGCCACGATGTCGGTATGGAAGACGAACTTCATCGCGATGCCCGACGCGGCGATCGCGATGAGCAGCGCCAGCATCAGGTGGTCCGACGGCGTCGAGATGTAGCGGACGCGATCGACGGCGAAGCGGCGCACCCACAAGCCGGCAAGCCCTGCGGCCATGCCGAACGCGGCCCAGACGCCGAACGGCTGGATCGCGGCGACGATTCCCCAGACTGGCTCGGTGAAGTAGCGCAGGTGCCGCAGCAAGACGATCGCGAGGCTCACGTGGAAAAGCCAGCCGAACGCCCACGTCCAGAGATTGCTCTTGAACAGGCTTTCGAACAGCGCGACTTCGCGCAACATCCGCAGCGCGACGCCGCTTGTCGTCGTCGGCGCCGGTGTCGTCGGGATCTTCAGCGGCGCCGGCGTTCGCGCATAGACGGCGATGCGTGCGAGCACGCCGGTGATGCCGATCAACGTCGCCGTGTAGAACAGCACACCGAAGAGGATCGTCGCGGCGGACATGGGGCTTGGGTTGTCGTCCCCGCGTAGGCGGGGATCCAGTGTCTTTGTGCGAAAGTCACTGGATTCCCGCGTTCGCGGGAATGACGACCGTTACACGCACCCGGTCGGCTTCGGCAGGCCTGCGATCTTGCAGGCCTGCTTCGCCGGGCCGTACGGAAACAGCTCGTACAGGTATGTGCTGTTGCCTTTGTCCGGCCCGAGCTTCTTGCCGATCGCCTTGGTCAGCACGCGCACCGCCGGTGCGATCTGGTATTCGTCGTAGTACTCGCGCAGGAAGTTGACGACCTCCCAGTGCGACGACGACAGGTCGATGTTCTCGTTCTTGGCGATGAAGCCCGCCACGTCCTCGCTCCAGTCGGCGAGCGTGACGAGATAGCCCTCCTCGTCGGTCTCGTAGCTCTTGCCGTTGACGTCGATCATGGGCATCGGAATCTCCTCTAGCGTGGGTCGGTGCGTATGGTTAGAGCCAGGACTGGCAGGTGCGATACTCGGCGACGAGATCGACGAAGCCGGCGTAATCGATCGTCTTCACGCCTTCGATCACGCGGTCGGCAACGCCGCGCGCCTCGAGATCGGGCAGCAGCGCGTAAACCGGTCGTTCGGCGACCGCTGCCTCGATCGTCGGCGCCGCCGCGTTGCCGTGCGTGGCGGCGTATACGGCGTCCTCGATCAGCAGCACGGCGCCCGAGTTGGCCACTCGCAGCGCGCTCGCGAGCGCGGGCGCCGCGAGCGGCGACTTGTTGACGATGTGCAGCATCGATGCGCCTCCGTCAGAAGCTCACCACGACGTCCTGCTCGGCCATCAGGTGGCCGAGCTCGTCGCGGCCGAGCACCGTCACGTCGACGACGAGATCGTCCTCGGCGAGCCCCCGCGAGAGCAGCGACTCGCGCTCGACGTAGAGCTTCTCGACGTCGTAGCCGTCGAGCGCGCGGTAGGTCGGCGAGAAGTTCTTCGTCTCGATCGCCTTCGTCTGCATGCCGCGCTTCAACTGGTAGACGCCGTCGTCCATGAACACGAGCGACACGTCCTGCTCGAACGCCGCCGTAATCAGCACGACTTCGAGCGACTCGAGCGCATACACAGTGCCGTACGGCGCCTTGCGGTTCACGAACATGAATTTCTTCTGCTCGCCCATCGCGCCGCTCCGTCAGTCGCCGAACGTCACCAGCCGGTCGGACTCGATGCCCGACTCGACCAGCTGCCCGAGGCCCGAGATGCGGAATCCGGGCGCGAGCACTTCGTCCTTGATGCCGCGGCGCAACGCCGCCGCCACGCAGACGACAAGGTCGACGCCGTGCTCCTGCGCGAGCTTCGACCACCGCGCGACGATGTTGCGGTCGTCCTGCGGCGGCTCGGCGAGCCGCGTCGCGTTGTTCACGCCGTCGTGATAAAAGAAGACGCGGTAGATCGTGTGGCCCTTCGCGAGCGCGGCCTTGCAGAACTGGTAGGCCGAGTCGCTCGCCTGGTGCTGGTACGGGCCTTCGTTGATGAGGATGCCGAACTTCATCTTGGCCTCGTCTTCAGAACCGGATGTGCGCCGATGCGTTGAGGCTCGCGCGCGAGCCGCGCCAGTCGTCGATCAGGTACTTGGTGAATGGCAAGCCGGTCTTCTCGAAGAAGCGCGGCCAACCGATGCGATCGATCCAATCGGCGAGACGTTCCCACGGTCGCGCGTCGGCCTTGTACACGTAGAGGATGTTGCGCACCGACTGCTCCACTTCGGGCCAGCGCGGCGGATTGTTCGGCAGGCCGCTCGCGACCATCTTCATGAACGTCGGCTTTGCGCGCGCGTTCGAGTTCTTGCCGCCGACCCAGATCGCGAGCTTCGAGTGCTCGGGATCGTTGATCTGCATCGGCGGGCACGGCGGATAGCACGCGCCGCAGCAGACGCATTTCTTTTCGTCGACCTCGAGCGACGGCTTGCCGTTGACGAGCGCAGGCCGGATCGCCGCGACTGGACAGCGCGCGACCACCGCCGGCCGCTCGCAGACGTTGGCGACCAGGTCGTGGTTGATCTTCGGCGGCTTCGTGTGCTGGATGATGATCGCGATGTCCGCCTGGCCGCCGCAATTGATCTCGCAGCACGACGTCGACATGTGCACGCGGTTGGGCATCTCTTCGCGCTTGAACTCGTCGTACAGCGAGTCCATCAGCGCCTTCACGACTCCGGACGCGTCGGTGCCCGGAATGTCGCAGTGCAGCCAGCCCTGCGTGTGCGAGATCATCGACACCGAATTGCCGGTGCCGCCGACCGGAAAGCCGTTCGTTTCGAGCGCCTCGACGAGCGGCGCGACCTTCGCGTGCGTCCCGACGATGAACTCGATGTTCGAGCGGATCGTGAAGCGGACGTGCCCTTCCGCGTACTGGTCGGCGAGGTCGCAGAGCTTGCGGATCGTGTGCACGTCCATCTGCCGCTGCGTGCCCGCGCGCACCGTCCACACTTCGTCGCCGCTGTGCGAGACGTGATGCAGCACGCCCGGCCGCGGCCGGTCGTGATACTTCCAGTTGCCGTGGTTGCGCAGCAGCACCGGGTGCATGTATGGCCGGTTGTCCGGCACGCCGGTCTCTTTCGCCCGTCGCGGCGTTACCGGCGCTGCTTTCGGCGCTGGTTGTTGGGCGGTCGCGGTTATCATTTGGGTGCTCCTCCTCAGGCCGGCGTCTTGCTGCGCGCGTTGATCTTCGCCACCTCGTCGTCCCAGCCGTCGGTGCGCACGTACGGATTGGTCCGCGGTGTCGACACCATGTTGGGATCCACGTCGAGGCCGATCCCTTCGAGGAAGTTGACAAGTCCGATCCGCTCGATCATCTCGCCGGTGCGCTCGTGCTCGAGGGCGTTGTCGGCGAAGAACTCGATCACGCGGCGGCCCAGGTCGACGAGGTTCTCGAAGTCTTCTTCGGTCGCGAGCTTCATGAATGGCACGATGACCGTGCCCATCAGGTCGCCGATCTTCAGCGTTCGCTTGCCGCCGCAGAGAATCGTCGCGCCTTTGTCGTTGCCCGGCGCGAGCGCGCCGGTCATTACGTTGATGCAATGCATGCAGCGCACGCAGTCGCGGTTGTCGATCGACAGGCATTTCGTGTCGTCGAGCGCGACGTTGGAGATGGAGGGCCCGCCGGGCAGGTCGTTGATCTCCTTGATCTGGATCGTGCGTGTCGGGCAGCGGGCGACGACGTCGTTCACGAGCTCGTTCATGCCGTGCTTCGCGAACCACTTGCGGCCGAGCGCGTCGTCGGTGCGGATGTTGTCGCGCCACGTGCCGATGACCGCGAAGTCCGCGCGCTGCACCGAGTCCATGCAGTCGTTCGGGCAGCCCGAGAACTTGAACTTGAACTTGTAGGGCAGCGCGGGGCGGTGGATGTCGTCGAGGAAATTGTTGAGGACGATGCGGTGCGCCTTGCCCTCGTCGTAGCACGACTGCTCGCAGCGAGCCGCGCCGACGCACGACATCGACGTGCGCACCGCCGGGCCGGCGCCACCCAGGTCGAAGCCGAGCTCGTTGATCTCGTCCCACGCCGCCTGCACGTTCGCCGACGTGACGCCCTGAAACATGATGTCGCCGGATTGGCCGTGGAACGCAATCAGGCCGGAGCCGTGCCGCTCCCAGATGTCGGCCATCTTGCGCAGCACGTCGGTCGTGTAGTGCATGCCCGGCGGCGGCATCACACGCAACGTGTGGAATTCGGCTGCGTCGGGATAGACCGGCTTGCCCGATTCATCCTTGAGGTCGGTGAAACGCGGAATCACGCCGCCGCCGTAGCCGAACACGCTGACGGTGCCGCCCTTCCAGTAGCCTTTCCTCGTCCGGTACGACGTCTCGAGCTGGCCGAGCACGTCGACCATGTAGTCCTTGTCGGCCGCGATTCGCTTGAGCCCGGTGACGAAGCTGGGCCACGGACCGCTCTCGAGCTGGTCCAGCATCGGTGTGTCGTGCGGTTGTTTCGCCATGGGCTCGCGCTCCTTCTTGTGCAGGCTTTGCGCATACTATGAATCGCAGCCGCCGCCGCACCATCCCCCTCGTCGGCTATGACGCATGTCCCGAGGGGGAGACGCGGGCTACCCACATGGAGTACGTGCGCCACTCCACATGAAGGCTATAGACGCGCGGCGCGCAAACTCTTTGAATCGACGTATCCGGATTCGCCGCGCGGATGCGGCGCGGATGCGCTCGCCGTGGACAAGCTCAACGTCGCGTCAATTGCCAAGCTCGTCGTCCCGATCGGCGGCCAGGAGATCGAGCTGCAGCAGCTCGACTATCTCGCCGGAGGGCTGTCGCTGCTTCGCACGCGCATCCGCGAAGGCCATCGCTTCACGATCTTCGACATCGATCACGAGACCGCGGCCCGATGGGGCGAGGTGCTGACGCGCTGGGCCGGCGAAATGCGCGCGAAGAACGGGCAACCGTGAGTGCCTGCATGTCGCTGGACGAGCCGACGGCGCGGCGCGCGGCCGCGGACCCGATGGTCGACGTCGTGTTCGACGTCGCAGGAACGGCGCTGCCGCGGGAGCATCGCGCCGCGCTGCGCGACGCGCTCGCAACATGGCTTCCTTGGCTCGCCGACGATGCTCACATCGGCATCCACCCGCTGAAGGCGACGACAATCGACGGCGATACGGCGCTGTTGTCGAAGCGCTCGCGGCTTGTGCTTCGCGTCGGCGCATCGCGCGTCGCCGCGGTGCGCGCCCTTCGCGGTCATGATCTGAACGTCGGCGGCCATTCGATTCGGCTCGCAGAGGAGCGCGTCAAGCCGCTCGCGCCTTCGGCGACGTTGTCAGCCGCGTTCGTCGCGACGATAGCCCGCGACGACCTCGCGCACCAGCGCGTCGTCGAACGCATGCTCGACCACATCACGATGCCGCGGCGGTTCATCTGCGGCCGCCTGTCGCAGATTCGATGCGGCGACGCCGTGCTCACCGGCGCGAGCGTGGTACTGCACGAGCTGGCGCCTGCCGATTCGCTGCGCTTGCAGTCGATCGGGCTCGGACCGCACCGCGCGTTCGGGTGCGGGCTGTTCATTCCCTACAAGGCGATCAGCGGGCTCGATTGAGCGCGCCGCCGCCACTGCGTAAAGGCCGTCGCCATGACCCACGACGTAATGATCCGCGCCGATGTCACGCTCGACCTCACCGGATTGACATGCCCGGGACCCATCATCGGCACGAAGAAGGTGATCATGGAGCTCGCGCAGGGACAGGTGCTGCTGCTGATCTCCGATTGCCCGGCGACGCACGACGACCTGTATGCATGGGCAGGCCGCACCGGCAACCAGGTGCTGAAAAGCGAGCCGGTCGCCGACGGCGCGACCGGCTACTTCGTGCAGCGTGGCAGGCAGAAACAGCCGACGCCGCACGTCGTGCTCGACTTGCGCGGGTTCGTCTGTCCGGGGCCGATCGTGGAGGCGCGCCGCGTAATGCAGCGAATGGCGGCCGGCGAGACGCTGAAGCTCGTCAGCGACTGCCCGGGCGCGCTCGCCGACGTGAAGGATTGGGCGCGCGTCACCGGCGCGCAGCTCGACGACGTGATCGAGCTGGGAGCGCACGCGTGGGAGTTCTACGTGCGCAAGGCATAACGCGCCGATGGCCGCACCGCGCATCAAGAGCCGCTGGTTCAGGGATGCCACACCGCGCGACCCGGCTGAGCTCGCGAGTGCGGCGGCGGCGATCGTCTGGCGAACCGCCGACTATCGGGTACGGCACATGCGAAGCGTCAACTTCGCGATCGACGCCGGCGAGCCGTACATCGCCGCGCTGGTCGAGTTCCTCTGCTTCCTGATCGCAATCGCCGACCGCGTTGCCTACGAGCGTGATCCGGGCCCGTGGCGAACCGCGTTCACGTCTGCGCTCGCGATCCGCGTCGGCGAGCTGTTCCAGGAATGCTTCGACGAGCTGCTCGGCCCGGTCGACGGCGGCGGCTACAAGCGCCGCTTCATCGAGCGCGTCAACGAACGCAGCGCCGAGTACGCCGCGTACCGGTGCACCGATGCCGGACCGGAATTCCCCCTGCTGCGCCATTTCGGCGACGCGCTTGCCGCCGCGTTGCCGGCCGACTTCGACCGCCGCTGGGGCGCCGATCAGGCGATGTCGGTCGAAGGACCGGCCGCGGCCGAAACGGTTGCGGGCGCCCTTCGCGCGCTGTTCGGCGCGCCGTCGACCCGCGCGCCGCGCACGATTGGAAGCACAACGTGAGCGCACTCGCGCTCGCCGTCGTCTCGCCAAGCCCGTTCGCGCTCGATGACGAGCGCACGTATCGCGTGTGGCGTGAGCGCAAGCTCGCGAGCGCGCCCCAATCGGTCGACGACATCGTCGTCGAAGTACGCGATCCGCGCCGCTTGACCGCAGCCGAGCGCAACGCGCTCATCGCACGCTGCCGGCGCGCGAACATGGCGATCTACGCAAGCCCGGTGCTCGATGCGGACAAGGACATTGCGCGGCGCCTCGGCGAGCAGCTCGGCCTCACGCATCTCGACGCCAACTGGCTCGCCGAAGACGACGGCATTTCGAGCCTGCGGGTGGACGGCGACGCGCGCGGCGAATTCATCCCGTACACGAACCAGCCGATCAAGTGGCACACCGACGGCTACTACAACCCGCCGGGACGCTCGATCGACGCGATGGTGCTGCATTGCGTGCGCCCCGCGGCCGAAGGCGGCGCGAACGCGCTGCTCGATCACGAGATCGCCTACATCCTGTTGCGCGACGCCGATCCCGAGCACGTCCGCGCGCTGTCCGCGCCGGACGCGATGGTGATTCCGCCGCGCGAGCACGCGAGCCGTGACGGCGACCCGCCGCGCCCGGCGCAGCGCGGACCTGTCTTCTCGCGGCGAGCCGCGACCGGCGATCTTCGGATGCGCTACACGCACCGGACCAAGAGTGTCGTCTGGCGCAACGAAGCCGCGACGCGCGCGGCGGTGGCCGCGCTGCGCGCTCTGCTCGACTGCGACAACCGCTTCGTGCTGCGTGCGCGGCTCGCTGCCGGGATGGGGCTCGTCTGCAACAACGTGCTGCACGACCGCTGCGGCTTCACCGATGACGCGAACGCGCCGCGGCTCCTTTATCGCGCACGCTATCGCGACCGCGTCGCGGGCAGCGAGCATTCCCATGAAGAGACGCCCCGATGAACGCATCGCTTCCCTCGCCCACGCTGATCATCGCACTCGGTTTCGCGCTTGGCGCGATCTTCGGCTTCGTCGCGAGCAAGGCGAACTTCTGCACGATGGGCGCCGTCTCGGATATCGTGCATATGGGCGAGTGGACGCGCATGCGGACGTGGCTCGTGGCGATCGCGATCGCGGTGCTCGGCGTCGCCGCGCTGCAGGCCGCCGGCCTCGTCGACACGGCGAAGTCGATCTACGTGGCGAACCGGCTGCCGTGGTTGTCGCACATCATCGGCGGCGCGCTGTTCGGTGTCGGCATGGCGCTCGCCGGCGGCTGCACCAGCAAGACGCTGGTCCGCATCGGCGGTGGCAACTACAAGTCGCTGGTCGTCTCGCTCGTCGTCGCCATCTCGGCGTACGTGACATTGAAGGGACTGTTCGGCATGTTCCGCGCGAACGCGCTCGACGCGATCGCGATCCAGCTCACGACGACGCAGGATCTGCCGACGCTCGTCGCGGCGACGTTCGGGCTCGACCCGCGCGCCGCCGCGATCGCCGTTCCGGCCGCCGTGGCCACCGCGCTGCTCGCGTTTGCACTCGCGCGCCGCGAGATGTGGCGCGTCGACGCCGTGCTCGCCGGTGCGATCGTCGGTCTCGTCGTCGTCGCCGGCTGGTATGTAACCGGGCGCATCGGCTACATCGCCGAGCACCCCGACACACTGCAGGAGGCGTTCGTCGCGACGCAGAGCAACCGGCCCGAGTCGCTGTCGCTGGTCGCGCCGTACGCGTACACGATCGAGCTGCTGATGTTCTGGAGCGACGCGAGCAGACACGTCACATTCGGCATCGCCACGGCCGCCGGAATCGTCGCCGGTTCGCTCGCGTGGGCGCTCGCGTCGCGGACGTTCCGCGAGGAAAGCTTTCGCGACGCCGGCGATCTCAAGCGCCACATCGCGGGCGGCATGCTGATGGGCTTCGGCGGCATCACCGCGCTCGGCTGCACGATCGGGCAGGGACTGACCGGTGTGTCGACACTCGCCGTCGGCTCGATCGTTACGCTGCTCGCGATCGTCGGCGGCGCGGCCGCGATGATGAAGCTCGATTACTGGTGGCTCGCTCGCGAGCCCGCGGCGAAGGCCGGTGCGTAACGCCCAGCCGCGACAAACGGTCGCGGCGGCGCGCTCGGGCCGCGCTAGTTTGTCGCGTCATACACCATAGGGTATCGGCGACCGTTGTTGTTGCAGCGCGACACGAAACGATCGCTGCTTGTTGCAGGTCAATGCGCAGCGGAACGAGGTTGCGCTTACCCCCCCGGAGTATTAGCATCGGTTCGTACAGTGCAGCGAAGCGAGGAGGCGACAATGGCGACCGTACCCGAAACCATCGATCTCGAAAGGCTGATCGACGCGAGAATCGACGCGTTGCTTGGGCAGAAGCTCGAGGCGAAGCTCGCCGAGCTGAAGGCTGCGAAAACACCGTCGATGACGATCATCGCGACGAAGGGAACGCTCGATTGGGCGTATCCGCCGTTGATCCTGTCGTCGACTGCGGCGGCGCTCGGCTGGGACGTGTCGGTGTTCTTCACGTTCTATGGTCTCGAGCTGCTGAAGAAGGATTTGTCCAGCCTGCAGGTGAGCCCACTCGGCAATCCCGCGATGCCGATGAAGATGCCGTTCGGTCCCGACTGGTTCAAGTCGATCCGCTGGAACATCCCGAACGCGATGCAATCGATCATCCCCGGCTTCGAAGCATTCGCGACGACGATGATGAAGAAGACGATCCGCAACAAAGGGGTCGCCGAGATCGCCGAGCTGCGCGCGCTGTGCATCGAGGCCGGCGTGAACTTCATCGGATGCCAGATGACCGTGGATCTCTTCGGCTATTCGCGCGACGACTTCATCCCGGACGTCAAGGATTACGTCGGTGCGGCGACGTTCCTGCCGATGGCGAAGGACGCCGACGTGAGCCTCTTCATCTGAATCGACCGCGGCCGTGCGCAGAAGCGCAGCGGCCGTCACCCGTTTCTCAACCACCCAGGGAACAAAAATGCGAATGAAACTGCTTGCCGCGCTCATTGCGGCGATGGTGCCGGTTGCCGCGAACGCGACCGACGGCTACTTTGCCCACGGCTATGGGCTGAAGGCCAAGGGCATGGGCGGCACGTCGATCGCCGTAACCGGCGAC
>WNGF01000800.1_pt1 | contig 92612 bp, 85 predicted proteins | sample 5400641 | NCBI WGS metagenome assembly WNGF01 (sample SAMN13153371, study PRJNA577476) | soil metagenome | isolation source: 80 cm soil or saprolite under grassland replicate 2 | place: USA:California | collected 2016-06-15 | reverse complement strand
CCCGTTGCGCTTTCTTTACTCATAGGCCACTTGGCTAGCCCTATACTTGGCTGTGAATCTCTGAGATTGGTTCTGCGAAAGCGACGACAAGGAGCACGGGTATGTATGATCTGATAATTGTCGGCGGCGGCGCGGCGGCGCTCTCGGCGGCGGTCTATGCGTTCGGGAAGCAGCTCGATACACTGATGATCTATGAGAAGATGGGCGGCCGGGCCGGTACGGAGCAGCATTTGCGCGAGCAGACCACCGAGGAGTACCTGGCCGGCGCCGAGGCCGCCGCGGCACTGGCGCGCCAGGTGTCGAAGCACTCGGAGCACACGCTGTTCGATCGGGTGAGCGACGTGGCCAAGCTCGCCGGGATCTTTCGTGTCACCACCGCGCAGCATGGCGTTCAGGAGAGCCTGGCGGTGATCATTGCCACCGGCGCTACCGCAACGCCGCTCGATGCGGCGGGCGCGAGCGAGCTGCTTGGCCAAGGGCTCGGCTACTCGGCCACCACCCACGCGCATATCGTGGCCGGCAAGCAGGTGGCAGTGGTCGGCACGACGGTGCGTGCACTGCGTGGCGCCGCCGAGCTAGCCCGCAATGCCGAGCAAGTGTACCTGATTGCGCCCGAGCTCGGCGAGTTGGAGACGCCGCTGGCCCGCGCGCTCCGGCGCTACCCGAATGTCGAGATCATCGAGGGCTACCGGGTCAAGGCGGTCAATGGGCCGTTCCATGTCGAGTCGCTGGTGCTCGAGCGCGGCGAAGAGCATCGCCGGCTGCGCGTCAGCGCGGCATTCGCCGATGTAGGGCTGCAACCGAACAGCGCGATGGTGCGCCAGATCTGCCAGACCGATCTCGATGGCTTTATCTGGGTCGACCAGGGCAATGCCACCACGCTGACCGGCCTATTCGCCGCCGGCGACGTGACAACCTCGTTTGGTGAGCAGATTTTGATCGCAATTGGCGACGGCGCGCGGGCGGCGCTCAGTGCCTACGACTATGTTCTTGCTACCACGACTATTCCGGCGCATGCGCCAACCGACTGAGATAAGTTAAAAGTTATGAGTTAAGAGTTTTGAGTTACTGTACCCCCAACTCAAAACTCTTAACTTTTAACTCTTCACTTCACTTGCCAGCGATTCGTAACAGCATACCATCGGCCCGGCCGTACACCTCGGGAAAGTACAGCTCGCTCGCCGTCGTCGGGATGACGTGGTAGTCGCCGGCTTGAGTGGCGCGCATGGTATAGCTGTACAGATAGGCGCCGCGCGGCAGGTAGTCGGCGAACAGCGCGACCTTCTGATCGCGTAGCTCGCTGCGATTGTACCAGCGCCACCAACCCCACCACAGATCGACCACGCGCTTGGGCCCTGCGACCACCGGCCCTTCTACAAATGGCACCGGCCCTGGCGCCTGGATGCCCGCGCCCTGGTCGAGTAGGCTGGTCGTCGCCAAGCTGGTGTCGATCGCCTCAGCGCCAGCGGGCAGCGGGTCCTCGACCTGGAGATAGTACAGGTCGTGCGGCGCGACGATCTCCAGCTCGACGCGGAGCACGTCGCCGAGTTTAGCTTCCTTGACCTCGGGGCACTTCGGGCCGTCCTGGCAGCTTGCCAGTGTGTAGCGCCGATGCACGATCACCCCGCGATCGAGCGCCTTGATCTGGTCGACCGGCAGGAACGCCCGCAAGTGCGCGGTGTAGTAGAGGCGCCCGCTGCCCGCACCACGTCCGATTGCCAACCGGTTCCCGGTGTCTTTGAACAAATCGGCCACGCGGGTCTTCAGCACGATTGGCGTTTGCACATCCGCCGAGCCGATGTGGCCGGCGGCTTGCTGCTGATCGTTCAACCAGATGCTGTAGTCGTAGTCGGCCTTCAGCTCGCCGGTGTAGTCCATCCAGTCGGTCAGCGCCATCAGCGACCAGGCGGTCTCCTGGGTCGTCTCCCAGATACCGTCTTTGCGCGCAACCATCAGCCAGCGCACGATGTTCGGGTTCAGCTCATTCTTGGGGTCGAGCCGAGTCAGCGCGGCCAGGGCGATCGCGGTGGTGCGGGTATCGGTGTTCATGCTCCACCAATCGCGCTGGTCCTCTTCCCAGTGCGCGCCGGTGGCGCTGAGGATCGCGGCGTTGTTCAGATCCGAGAGTAGCGTTTTGATGCGCGCATCGCTCGGCGACACGCCGCTCTTTTGCAGTGCCATCGCCAGGAATGCCCGCGCGTACGTGCTGAGCTTTTCGCGGTTGCCGTATAGGTCGCCGAGCTGGGCGGGGATGGGTCGGCCGGCTTCGGCCAGCACATACAGCAGCCAGCCTTGCTGATTGGCGTCGGCGTTAGCAAGCTGGTCGGCGCGCATTCCGGTGGGCAGCAGCTTGCTCGTCAGATAATCCAGCCCGTGCGTCAGCACATCCTGGCGCACGGCATAGCCGCTCTCTTTGGCGCGCAGCAGCCCAAACACGACATACGCGCTGATATGCGGGTTGCTTTCGGTGAAGTTCGACTCGGGCGTTGGCGGCCACCATCCCCAGCCGCCGTCGCCATGCTGCTGGATGTAGAGCTTGTTCAGGCCCTCGTCGACCAGCCGAGGCAGGCGCGCCTCGAGCTTGGGGTTGGCGATGCCAAGTTTCTTGAGCGCTCGCAGCGTGAGAATATTTGGCAGGAAACGCGACACAGTCTGCTCGGTACACTCGTACTCGTAGTGTTCGAGGTAGCTCAGTCCATCGCGCATGCCGGCGGCAAGCGAGGGCTCGACGCGTACGGTCAGCTCGCCATTGCGCGGGTCGACGTTTGGCGGCAGCCCGATCGCCTCGGTGCGCGTGCCGTCGCCGGTCAGCTGCCCGCCGGTGCCGACGACCTCGGGCGCGCTGTAGCGATAAATCGGAATCGATCCTTCCGGCCCGGTCGCCAGGCGCGGACGGCTGGCGTCGGCATATTGCCCCGCGATTGCCGTAAATACCAGGTCGGCGGCGGTGGCGTCCTGGGCTTGCGCGCGCCAAGTGACGTTGGCCTCGCCATTGGCCGGGATTTGCACGGTCTGAGTCAGCTCGCCCGTCACCGTCAGCCCGTGCGTCGCCAGCCCAACCTGCGCCGACAGCGGCGCGCCGGTGTTGTTGCTGACGTTCGCGGCCAGTGCGACCAGATCGCCGACGACGAAGAAGCGCGGCGTGACCGGGCGGATCAGCAGCGGCTTGGTGGCGATCAGCTCGGCAGTGCCCTCGCCCACGCGGGTGTCGGCGGTCAGCCCGACGCCGCGCATTACCCAGGTGGTCAAGTTGTCGGGCAGCTTCACCTGCACCGAGGCTTTACCGCTCGCATCGGTCGTCACGCTGGCGTTCCAATAGGCGGTGTCGGCGAACGCGCTGCGGATGGCCAACGGGGCGCCATTGGCCGCGCTTTTCTCGGCTAAGCTCCGCCCATCGGCGGCCAGGGGCGCTTCGGCGGCGAGTGGAGCTGCACCACCCGCCGCTGGCGCGGCAGTTGCAGCGGGTGCGGCAGTAGGCGCGCCGGCCGCGCCTGTGCCGGCGTTCTGCTGGTCGCGCTCGCGGCGCTGGCGCTCCAGGTCTTTGTCGAACTGTAGCAGGAAGCGGTCGCCGGAGATCGATAGCCCGCTGGCAGTAGTAATTCCTAGCCCGCGCCGGTGGTAGAATGCCTCGCGGATCGCATCGGGCGAGCGCGGCTGTAGGCTCAGCACGGCCTTATCGACCAGGTCGAGCGATAGCTCGGCCGCCACCGGTTGATTGTTGAGATCGGTCACCTGGATGGCGTAATCGATCGTGTCGCCGGGTTGAGCAGACGTTGTGTCTGCCCGTAGGCCCGGCGTAAGTGTGATTTTCAGGGTTTGCGGGTTGGGCGCGACGGCCAGCGGCAGAACGCCGACCTTGAAATCGGCCGGTCGGCCGCCTTCGGGCGGGCTGAACAGCGTGACGGTGACGTAGACGTTCGGCACGTGGGCGCTGGTGATCGGCAGGCGGAACACCGCGCTGTTGCCATCCATTTTGCGCACCTCGTGGCTGAGGATGCCGCCGCGCTCGACGGTGATCAAGGCCCAGTGCGGCTGGGTGAACGGCGACGGGATCAGGATGTCGGCGGTCTCGCCCGGCTTGTAGCTGGTCTTGTCGGCAATCAGCGAAACCTGGTCGTTATTGTCGCGCCGCCAGGGAGTGTAGCCAGCCCCGGCGACCCACACGAACAGCGATGAGCGGACGGTGCGCCCACCGCCGTCGCGCGCCTGCGCGACGACCCGGTATGATCCAGCGTCGGCCGGAGTGAAGCTGATGGTTGCCTCGCCCTGGGCATTGGTCGTGACGGATTGGCGGTTGATTGAAGTTTGCGTTTCTTTCCCCTCCCAATGCCCGCCGCCATTCGCATCCTGAATGAATCTATTGTCCCAGCTGTACTTGAACACTTCGACATCGATCGCCTGGTTGGGCTGGCGCCGGCTGTGTGTGTCGCTCGCGACCAGATCGATCTGCTGCTCCTCGCCGGCCTGCCCGACATAGGCGCGCGGCGCCAGGCCGAGGTACAGCTGGCCGCGGTGGACGATCAGCTCGGCGCGCCCGCTGATCACCTGATTGTCCTTACCAGTCACGGTCGCCTCGATCGTCAGCTTGACGCTATCGGTGATCGGCACGCCCTGCGCGTCTTTGAGCTGCGCCGGGATGTCGATTGCGAGCTTGCCCTGCGCGTCGGTGATGCCGCTGCCGCCGAGAATCGGCTGCGGCGGCGCGGCCGGGCGCCACCAGCAGTCGAAGCAGCGCCAGGGATCGTCGGTGTCGCCAAACTGGTAGCGGCCGCCCCACTCCGGCGCGAAGCGGTAGCTGTCGGCCAGCACGTTCCACTGTACTGGCGCATTCGCCACCGGCCCGCCGAAGAAGTAGCTCACCTCGGCGGTGAGGTTGGCCGGCGCGCCGCGCACAATCTCGTTGGCCGGGGTGGCGACGCTGACCTGGAACTCTGGCGGGCGGTAGGCCGCGACTTGGAACGGGAAGCTGAAGCTCTGGTTCGCGAATGTGATGCCGATATTGTATGGCCCGACCGCTGCGCCGTCGGCCAGCTTCAAGCTGCCGGTGAACGTGCCGTTCGGGCCTAGTTGCAACGACTGCTGATCGATCTGCTCGCCGGCGGCATTCGTGATTGTCACCTGCACATTCCCGCCCTGCGGCAGGCTGAAGCTAGCATCGCTCTCGTTGCGCAGCGCACCCTTGTAGTCGACTGTCTGGCCGGGGCGATAGATCGGCCGGTCGGTATAGACATGCGCGGCCAGAGTGGGCAGGGTGTAGCTGCCTTCGAGGCCGAAATCCCAGGGACTGATTCCGCGGGCCCAGCCGGTGGCGACGGCGGCGAATGGCTGGCGCGCGAGCGCAAGAATCCAGCGGTTCTCGGTGCGGTTGAGCTTGAGCCGCGCCACCCCGTCGGCATCTGTTGCGGCGCGGCCAAGCGCCGCGCCCTGGTCGTCGAAGAACTCGAACACCAGATTTGCCACCGGCTGGCCGCTTGTAAGGTCGTTGGCCCACACCAGCACGTCGTTCTGGCCGGCTTTGAGCGTGACGTTGACGTTCGAGATCACCATGACATGCTGCTGGGGCGGCCCCTGCGGCTGGTCGAGCGCCAGCAGGTAGACACCAGGGTCGAGCTTGCCACCGCCTTCGAGCAGGTCGATCTTGCTCAGCGTCGGCTGGTCGAGCGGCGTATCGAGCGGCGCGGTCCAGCGGCGGATAAGCGTATTGTCCGGCAGCGTGCGCGACGGGTCCCAGTATGATTGCTTGAGATCGTCGGGTTGCAGGCGATAGAGCGCGAGCGCGGCAGTAGCAATGTTCACCGAACTCAACCCCACGCGCGCCGGGTGCTGGCTGCTGTAGGTCGCGATGAAATCGGGCATAACGATCTGAACCGATGGCGGCAGCCGGTCGGTGCGGAAGCCGACTTCGAGTGATTGGCCGGTGATGTTGCCATACGGGTCGGCGATGTTCGGTCCGATCTCAACCCGGTAGTCAGTCGACGGCCTGGCGCCGAAGTTTAGATGGAAGGCATAGGCCGCGCCCGGCGGCGCCGAGGTGTCGCCCGGATACACCTGGCCGCTATATGTATAGACCTGAGTTGGCGAGAGCGGCGGCGTCATCCGCAGGTTCGCCATCACCGTGGCGGGTTCGATTGGCGCGTTGAAGAACAGCGTGAAGTCGGTATATGGCGGGGCGGCGCGGTTGCCATCGGCCGGCTGCGTACCGACGATCTTGGGCAGCGGAACGGTGTGAAATGTGCTGTTGAAGGCCGCCGCCAGGCCCGCACCGCCAGAGCTGCCGCCCAGCCCGGCGTCGAGCACTACCTGATAATCGGCGTCGAAGGCCAGCGGCTGGCTGGGCGTGAACACCAGCGTCTCGCCAAGTACCTGGAGTGCGCCGGGCGCCTCGCCACTGGCCGAGCGCAGGTGGAACGCCGATTGCGCGCCGGCCGCAGCGATTGGCTGATTGAACTGCACACTGATCGCGCTTTTGATGCCCACCAGTCGCTCGCCGTCCTGCGGGAACACCGCGAGCACCTGCGGTTGGGCGACGCTGAATTTCCAGGTATATTCGCTTTGCAGTGGGCTGCCGTCGGTGCTCTGCAGCCCGGCGGCCACATGGCCGGTGTAGGTCGTGCCGCCGGCCAGCGGCGCGGCGGGGTGAAACACATACACGGCAGTACTGAGCCACTCGCCTGTGCCGTCGATCGCCGGCTCGAAGCTCAGCGGCTGCGGCGCATTAGCCTGCTGCTCGGCAAGCGTGAGCGGCACGACCGGGCGGTTGAACAGCACTGTGATGCTGGAATTGGCCTGCACGCCGGCCGCGCCGTCGGCCGGGATGACCTGGCCGACCTCGAGGTAGCCGGCGGTGGCGAAGCGAAACTGGTACGCCCCGTTGAGCGGCGCGCCGTCGGCGGCCTTGGCGGCCTGGCTGAGCGTGACGTCGAAGAGTTGAGCGCGCGGCAGCGGCTGGGCCGGCTTGAAGCGCAGCGTCCGCGCGTCGGCCCACTGCACCTGGCCGGGCACTGCCGGCGACAGACTGAACGCCGCCGCGACCGCCTGCTGATCCATCGGGCGGTCGAACACCAACTCGATCGCACCGGTGGGCGCTAGCTCCTCGCCCCGCGCCGGCGCGCGCTGCACCACGATTGGCGAGAGCGTGGCCTCAGGTACAGGAGTGTAGGCGACCCGCGGCGGCGACGGTATGGCTGATGGCAGAGGCGTTGGCTGCTCGACGATTGGCGACGATCGGCCGCGCAAGCTCAACGCCAACCCGCCCAACAGGGCGACGACCACAACTGCGGCGGCGATCCGAAACGTGCGGCGGTTCATAGATGCTTGCCTTTAGGCGCTTGACTCCCGCACGCTTCTCGCGACGGGATGAGCGCCACGCTTTAGCCCGCTTTAGCGCATCAGGTTGCACCACACGGACTTTTGTGCTACAATCTGAACAGATGTGCGAGGGGTGCCCTCTGGGTCCCACTCGACCGGATGCCGTCGAGACAAACGGTTTGCACGTTGACATTCAGCATTCGGGGAGTTCCGGCAGATAATCCGCTGCCGGGTAAAATGGTGACGGTTAGCGCATCCATCGCTGCCATAGCCTGGTGTGAAGCAGCAGGGCCGCAGTCAATCGGCCGATGGTCTCGGATGCCGGTCTACGGGCTGGTAGCGCCAGGGACAAGCCCTATTCCTTTCGGATTGGGTAGTTGACAGGCCGGCTCCGCATACCGCTGATTGTTTTTGTTATTGGAGAGTTGACGTGCGGGCGGGTCGTTTCGTTCCATTGAGTTCGGGCAATCCACTGGCCAACAGCGTAGGGACGCGATAGATCGCGTCCCTACGATGGATCATTGATATTGGCACACGGTCCAGCACAACCCTTGTGAGGGGCGCGCAGCCCAAGAACGCCTGCTATATACTGACGCCCAGCTGCGCTAGCGTGACAGTGGCCGCTTCGGATGCCTTGGTAGCCTTTAATCGATTGCGCAAATAGTCGAGGTCGAGCTGCTGGCGACGAACAATGCCGTCGGCGTCGGCCAAGTCGTGCTTGCCTTGCTCAACGCCGCGGCCCAGCAGCACTTTCTGAATCAGCACATCTTCCGGCGCCAGCACCGCGACCGTCGACCCAAGCAGCGGTATACGCCGGCGACGCTCGATCATTGGGGTGTCGAAAATGAACGGGTGAACGACGCCGCCGCGCCGAATGCTGAGATCGTCGAACAGCTTGATGCCACGCCACAGAATGCGCTGCCCGTCGAACTGCACCGCCTTCTGCTGTTGCTGGAGCAGTTTGACGATATCGGCGAGCTTGCCGCCGGCGACAAGAATATCGACATCTTGAATCGGCCGGCGATTGCCATACAGATGTGCGGCGCTACCGGCGCAGACCGCCCATTGAATTGGATTTGCATCAAGTAAGCGTTGTACGACCCCGAGATTTCCTGCAATCAGCGACATAACAGCTCCGATGTTGTTGGTGGCAGCATTGCTCAGCTGTTTCAGGCAGCAGGCCGCTGCGTTGTTCTGTATGATACCACGGGCGGCCAGCTTCACAAGGCGTCAAATAGTCCTGTTATGGTATCCCCCATCTGGAAAAGCAACAGGCTAAGTACCGGCTGTCGCAAGTTCCTATAATTCCTTCAGCTCCCGTATGAAGCAGCTGAAGGAACTATAGGAACTTGTGAAACCCCGAATATATGAAACGCTGTCCTACGTTCTACGCCGTGCGAACCAGTCGTTTTTGTGCAACTGCATCTCGTAAAACAGAACTTCGAGACCATACTGTCGTATACGGAAAAAGCGCTGGAGATGGCGGTAGGCAGGGGTGTCGAGCACGCGGCGGTCGAAGCGGCTATCGGCGATCCGCCAATCGCTGCCGACATGGCTAAAGCCCAGGCGCTCGTAGGAGCGGACGGCGCGCTCGTTGGGTGCGGCGACGTCGAGCACCATCAATTGGAGACCAAAGTCGGTGAAGTAATAATCGAGGAAGACGGCGAGCGCCTCGGTGCCAAACCCCTGGCCGATATAGGGTGCGGCGAAGGTAATACCCAGCCGTGCCTGCGAACGGCGGTGGTCGATGTCGCGCAGAGAGATCCGTCCAATCAGGCGGCCGCTCCGATCTTCCACAGCCCAGGTGCGTCGCAGCGACGAGCCTTCAAAAAACGCCCAAGGCTCGCTGCTCAAACCGGCTTGCCGCGGCAGATTCCAGAGCGGCTCGATCGGATCATGATAGGGTGGCCACTCGTCGGCGAGCTCGTCGTCGTGGAACGTCCATGATCGAAGCGAAAGTCGCGCGCTACGGAGAACCATTGGGCCTCCAGGCGTGTAGGCTGCCGTCGAACGGGTAGTTGCGCTGAGCAATCAACTGGCGGACCTCGGCGCTGCTACGCAGCGACTGCTCGATCAGGTCGCTGGGGTAGGCGTAGCGAACCTGGTGCAGCGCGAACTCGTCCTCGTCGTCAAGGAAGACTTCGCCGGTGCTCGATCGCCAGATGATATCAAGATCGAGATCGATGAAGTTGACCGTCGCATCCTTCCATACCGCCGGTGTTGCTACGTTCACATAATGAAGCAGTGGCCGCCAATCGGCATACCAGCTGACGTGCAAATTGTATGGGCGATCCGACCAATAAAGCTGCAGATTATGATGTTCGGCGATCGAGGTGCCGCGGTAGCTTTCAATTCGCGTGCCCGGCTGCATGTACAGCATGAGCATGCTGGCCTCCTCGCGTACCAATATTGTGCTATAGCGGTAGTGCAGGCTGCCGTCGTATTTCGTCGAATGAACGGAAACAGGCTTCATTATAATTCTTCAGATCGAAGTTCGCTAACCTCGCCAACCACCTGTCGTACCAGATCCGGCAGCGCCTCGCCAAGCGGCTCGGTAATCACATGATCGGCCATGAGCGTATAAATCGAGTTTTCGGCGTCGATCGCCAGCACCAACGCGCCGACGCGCTTAGCGATGAACGGGAATGACGCCACCGGCTCGATCGCGCCGACATCGCCAACACACATAAACACCTCGCACTGCTCGACGGCGGCGCGGGCGGCGCGCAGTTCCCATTCGGGCAACCCTTCGCCGAACATGACCACGCCGGGGCGCAGGATGCTGCCGCAATGCGGGCAGCGCGGCGGCGACTCACCGACATCTTCCCACGACGAGATAATATGCCCGGCCTCATAGCAGCGGCTGCGGCGCAGGCTGCCGTTCAGCTCGATCAGGTCGCGCGAGCCGGCGCGCCAATGCAGGCCGTCGATTGTCTGAGTCACTAGGGAGAAGATCGGATAATGCTGCTCGAGATCGACGAGCGCGTAATGGACCCGGCTCGGCTCAGCGGCCTCGGCGGTGCGACGGCGATACTCATACCATTCCCAGACCATGCGCGGGTTGCGGACAAATGCCTGAATCGTCGCTAGCTCGCTGACATCGTATTGAGCCCATTCACCGCTATGTGCTTCACGAAATGAAGGAACTTTGCTGGTGGCAGCAATGCCGCCCCCAGTGAGCGCAACAACGCGACGAGCGGTCTTCAAGCGGTGCAACACCGTTTCGGGCAGAGTCAGCGGCATCGCGAGTTCTCCTCGTACAAACGCTCGGTATGCGAAATAGGAGTAGCCAATCCCTGGTACCTTGGTGGTTTATTCTTGTTCGAGTGCCGCGATCAAGGCTGGCAGAATCTGGCCGGCCGGGCCAACCAGTTGCTCGTCGAATACACCGTTTGGCTCGCTCGGGGTGAGATTGATCTCGACGACGTAGGCGCCGCGCTGCTTGGCATAGAACGGCAGATCAGCGGCCGGCCGCACCACACCAGAGGTGCCAATTGATAGAAATACCTGGCAGTGCTGCGCGGCTGCGAGCGCCCGATTCCAAGCCTCCACAGGCAGCGCTTCGCCAAACCAGACGACGTCGGGCCGCAGCCACCCGCCACAGCGCGGGCAGCGCGGCGGTAGATCATCGGTGGTGGGCCACTGCTCGACAAGAATTTCCTCGTCAAAACATTTCGTTCGAGTGATATTGCCGTGTAATTCTACCACGTTCTGGCTGCCGGCGCGCCGGTGCAGCCCGTCGACATTCTGCGTAATCAATGTGAAGCCGGCGATGCGCTGCTCAAGCAAGGCCAGCGCGCTGTGGGCGGGGTTGGGCGCAGCGGCGGCGGCGAGGCTGCGGCGGTGCTCGTACCATTCCCATACGAGGCGCGGGTTGCGCAGAAATGCCCCCGGCGTCGCGAGCTCTTGCGGGTCGTAGCGCGCCCATAGCCCAGTCTGCGCATCGCGAAAGGTTGGGATGCCACTCTCGGCCGATACGCCCGCGCCGGTTAGCACGGCAACGCTACCGGCAGCACGCAGCTTTTGGACGAGTACCGTGCTCATTCGGGCCGGAGGAACCGCTTTGACACCCAGCCTTCGATCACCTGGCCATCGCTCGTCTGCGCGCGGATCTTGAGCCATTCGACGTCGTCGACGGTTTGCGGGCCGCCGATCTGGCGAACGTGCGCGCCGCTAGGCAAGAACGTCAGTATCTCGGCCGTGGTACCTGGCTCGCGGCGCAGATTGAGACCTTCGGGCCCATCGATATTGACCACCCAGACCTGACCGCCGCCGCTCACGATGCCAGTCAGCCAGTTGGGGAGCTCGATGCCAAAGTCGGGTAAACTGACGCCAAGATCGGGCAGCGTGGGCAGCTCGGGCCGCGGCAATTCGATGTTCGCGATTCGATCGACGGCGACGCTAATGGCATAGTACGCGCCGCACGCGAAGACGACCAGCATCGCCAGCATGATAATTATGCCGACGAGCGAGCGGCGCGCCGACGAGATCCGGACGGGCGCCGGCGCGTAGGCGCTGTCGTCCGATGGAATGGGCGGCACCGCCGCGGGCGCCAGGCGCGGCGCGCGCAGCCTGCCGGTAGTGCGATTAATGCGCTCGCGCATGCCCAGCGGCGGAACCGGCGGCGCGGGCAGCCGCTGTGTATCGCTGCTCAGGTCGCGGCGCAGATCGTCGAGCGCCTGGCCAAGCGCAGCCGCGTCGGGCAGGCGCTCCTCGGGGCGGCGCGCGGTGGCACGCTGCAGGATCGTTTCCAGCGATGGCGCGTACAGCAGTGGCCGGATCTCGGAGAGCGCGGGAACGCGAACGACCAGGTGTTGTTGGGCAATCGCGTGCGGGTCGTCGCCCTGGATCACGCGCTTACCAGTCAACATCTCGATCAGCAGCAAGCCCAGCGAATAGACCGTGCTGGCGGCGCTTGCCGGCGCCCCGGCGGTGCGCTCGGGAGCGCGGTAGCAGGCGGCATCGCGCGCAATCTCGGCGGCGGGGATCTGCCAATTTTCGAGCAACTCGACATGCCCATCGGCCACCAGCACGACATTATTGCTGGTGATTGGCGGATGCGGGACGCCGACGGTTTGGCAGGTTGCCACCGCGCCGACCAACTGGCGAAAGTAGAGCAGCGCCTCTTCAAGCGACAGCGCGCCAATTTCGCGCAAGGTGCGGCCCGCGACGTACTCGGTAATCATATACGGGCGGCCGGCGATCTCGCCACTGTCGAAGACCTCGAGCAGCGACTGGTGCGAGCGGCGCGCGCTGGTGTGCGCCTCTTGGATGAAGCGCTGGCGCAGGGTCTCCTGGCTGATCAGATCTTTACGCAGCAGATGCACCAGCACTTTGCGCTGGAGCCGCTCATCATAGGCGCGATAGACCACTGCCAAGCGGCCGACGCCAAGCTGCTCTTCGATCCGATAGCGGCTGTGTAGCAGCGGAATTGAAGGTGGATTAACCGTCATACGAAAAATTGTAAATTTCAAATTGCAGATTGTAGATTTGGCAAATAACACGCGAATCTGCAATCTACAATTTGCAATTTGCAATTCTCAAGGTTTACGTGCAATAACCAGCTCGTAATGCCCCGGCTGCCAATCGCGAATCTCAATTGCGTGAAGGCCCTGTCGCGCCAGCAACTGTGTCATGTGGCGGCGGGTGAGCCCTTTGAGCGGTAGTACTCGCGCCCAACCGTCGGGATACTTGCTCACGACCAGAACGCCGCCGGGTTTCAGCGTTCGCACCATCTCGGCGAGCGCGCGCCGCGGTCGCGGAAAAAACTCGAGCGCTTCCAGCGATGTCACCAAGTCGAAGCTCGCATCCGGCCAAGGTAAGCTTCCGGCATTCGCCTCGTAGAATGTCACGCGCTCGGCGAGGCCGGCCGAATCGATTTTTGCCTGTGCTCGTTCTAGCATTGCCGGTGCGAGATCGAGCCCACAGATTGTGCCCGTGAACCATGCTTGGCGGCCCAATAGCAGCGGCAGCCGCCCAGTGCCGGTAGCGACATCGAGCACGCGCGGCGCTGGCCGGCCCGCCAATGCGGCGCGCAAGATCGGCAACAGCAGCGCTTCGTCGCTGGCGATCACTTGGCGTCGAACGCCATCGTACACAGATGCGCCGCGCTGATAGATAAAGCGTACCGCCGCGCGCCCCAGGTAGGTGCACTCGCCCACGACAATCAGCCAGTAGATCAAGGCCAGCAGGGCCAGCATGGCGAGCAGCCAGAGCACGATGCCCACAGCGCCTCCAGCGCCGTTTCGGCGAACATACGCAAAATCGGTGATCGCAATGCGGTGCGCGCTGCGAGGCATTATAGCACGCGGCTAGTGGTGGCGCAATTGCATCTCGACCGGCATGTGCAGCTCGGCACGATGCTCGTGTGCTAGCTCAGCGCCGCGGCGTGGGTGCGGCCCATCGCGCCGGCGCCAATGATGGCCACACGCATATGCGTTTGCTCTACCTAATTGGGCCACCACGGATTTTTATTGTTCGTATCGAACGAAGAACGTTCGATACGAACAATAAAAATCCGTGTTTTGCGAATGACTGTGTAAGTGCTGTGATCGACCTGTACTGGCATACATATTGCAGCCCGGCTGACATGGCGACACGTCGGCAAGGAGCGAATCATGCAGCCATTAGAACTGCGGGTTGAATTAACCGAAATGATGATCCAGGAATTGCTGTGGCGAGTCCTTTCGCCAGCCGGTATCGAACTGATGCCGAACTTCACCGCGGCTTTGGAGCAGCAGTATGCGCAGGTCGGCGCTCCGCCCGATGGCGCGCAGGTCTCCGGCATCAGCGTCACGACTATGAACGACCGAATCTATGCTGAGATTACATATACACCAGCAGGTGCCGCCGAGGCCGATGAAGTAGTATAGAGCAAGCTAGGGGAAAGTCGCCGTCCTTATAACTGTTCACTCTTGGACTCTATGGGACGCAGACGAACGCGGACGAACGCAGATCAGTTTTCAACTATCCGCGTTTGTCCGCGGCCATCCGCGTCCTATCCCGAGACAAATCTGAACAGTTACCCCTTCTCGGTATCCTCTATGCCTCTGTGGTGATAGAGCGGTGGTGACATGGTTCGCCGCTGGCGGCCGGATCAATCGCCAAAGCAAATACCAAGATCGCGGGCCGTGCGCATGGTATCACAATCGAGCGGGACGGTTTTCATGCGGCTTGTCGCGGCCTCGAGAGGGATGTAATTGACGGTCGGCGGGTCGAGTGCGACCATGACGCCCGACTGGCCTTCCTCCAACGCGCGAACGGCCGCAGCGCCGAAGCGTAAGGCCAACAGCCGGTCGAAGGTGGTTGGCGTGCCACCCCGCAGCAGGTGACCAAGCACCACTACGCGCGTCTCCCGGCCGGTCAGTTCCTGCAATTCGTGGGCGACCTTCTCGCCAATACCGCCCAGCCGCTCGGCACGGCCGGCCTCGTGCTCGATCACCGATGCGGTGCCGCCAATCGGGCGTGCACCCTCGGCGACGACGACGATCGAAAAGAACCGGCCGTCGACCTCGCGCTGCTTGATCTTCTTCGCGACGCACTCCAGGTTATATGGAATTTCCGGAATGAGAATCGCGTTGGCCGTGCCGGAGATGCCCGCGTTGAGCGCGATCCAACCGGCATAGCGCCCCATGACCTCGACGACTAATACCCGCTGGTGGGCTTGCGCGGTCGATTGCAGCCGGTCCAGGCACTCGGTCGCAAACGCAACCGCCGTGTCGAAGCCGAACGTGGCCACCGTACCGTCCAGGTCATTATCGATTGTCTTCGGGACACCGATCACGCGTACGCCTTTGCGCGCCAGCGCGGCGGCGATCGTCATCGAGCCATCGCCGCCAATTGAGATCAGCGCGTCGATACCATATGCGGCCAGCCCGTTCACCAACTCGTCGGTGCGGTCGCGCTCATACTGATGGCCGTCGGCCGCGATTGTCGGATAGTGCAGCGGGTTGCCGCGGTTGGTGGTGCCGATAATCGTGCCGCCCAGACTAGTGATGCCACGCACGGTCTCGCGAGTCAGTGGAACGACCCCGCCATGCGGATAGTTTTTGGGTGCCAGGATGCCAGCAAAGCCATCGCGGATGCCATAGCACTCCCATCCGCGCTGAAGCGCTGATAAGACCGATGCCCGGATGACGGCGTTCAGGCCGGGGGCATCGCCGCCGCCGGTGCTGAGCGCAATACGAAACGTGCATTGTGTTTGCGAGATCATCATAGACTCCTGACGATACATGCCGGTGTGGTATTGTACGCCGACCATCGCACATAAGCGTACCAGCGGGCCGCCAGGCCATGCGAGAAGATCTGACAACCGCACAGGGCGATCGGAAAACCAACCGGACGCAATATTTGGCTTTTTAGAGATAGTAGATGCTGCGCCTCAGCCATGCTCACGCGAGCTTGCGCGCTGCTGGTTGAGCTGCTCCCAAGCGCGAAATGCCCAGACGAACTCCGCGCAGGCTCGTTCAAGGCGATCTTGCGCCTCGATCCGTTTGCGCTGCTCTTGGGTTGGCTCAGGGCTGCGGACGGTTGGGTCGTTGGTTGGCGAGGCAATCCGATCGACAAGCGATGTAGCGATAACCGGCACTCGTTCCTGGGGATCGCGCAGCAGCAGCGGCTGCTCGGGGTAGCGCATGGCCCAGAGACTAATAAATGGCTCCAGCCGCCGCGCTGCCTGGGTAACGATCTGCGGCCAGGTGTCGCGTTGCGGATCGAGCGCATCCAAAATCGCGCGGGCCAGCATTGAAACAATCTGATCATTGAGCGAGCGATAATCGCGTTTGGCCAACGCTACCAAGCCTTGGTGCAGGCTGGCGGGCAAGCGCAGATTCAATGCCACACGGTCTTCGGCCATGATTGCCTCCTGCTTCGCTAGCGCAACCAGAATGGTACTAGAATAGCACCATCCTGTTGTGTGTCAAGGATGGTGCTTGCAAAACACGAATTTTTTCTTCGTATCGGACGTTTTTCGTTCTGCGAACGAAAAACGTCCGATACGCGAGGTTTTTAATCCATAATAGTGCAATATTCATGTCCAGTTAATTGACAAAAGCAAGTATTTAGTAGATAATAGCAAACAAAAGGGGCCAAGCTATGTCAGATGAAACACTGGAAGACCGCGTGGTGGCGGTCCGTTCCTTCAATCGCTTCTTCACGCGGCAGATCGGCGTGCTGCGCGAAGGCTTGCTGCACACTGCCTACTCGCTTACCGAGGCCCGCATTCTGTTTGAAATTGCTCACCGTGATACTGTAACGGCGTCGGACTTGTGCCGCGAGCTGGGCCTCGATGCCGGCTATCTCAGCCGCACGTTAAGCGGTCTTGAACAACAAGGACTGATTGACAAAGTTCGCTCCGAAAGCGATGGACGCCAGCGACTCTTGTGCCTCACCTCGGAGGGCCAGCGCGCCTTTGCGATTCTTGATCAGCGCTCACGCGAGGAAGTGGCCGAGGTACTAAATGATCTTGGTGAAGAAGAGCAACAGCGCCTATTGAAAGCCATGCACAGGATTGAAAGCATTCTCGGCCGAGATAAAGGCTTCAAATTTGCCGAGCCGTTCTTTTTGCGGCAGCATGAGCCTGGCGATATGGGCTGGGTTACCCACCGCCATGGCGTGCTGTATGCCCAGGAATATGGTTGGGATGAGCATTTCGAGGCCCTGGTCGCTCAGATCGTCGCCGATTTCATCAACAACTACAACCCCGCGCGCGAGCGATGCTGGATCGCCGAGATGTCCGGTGAGATCGTCGGCTCGGTATTCGTGGTGCAGGCCAACGATACGACCGCCAAGCTGCGATTACTGCTCGTCGAGCCTAAGGCCCGCGGCCTCGGTCTCGGCACTCGTCTGGTCGCCGAGTGCATTCGCTTCTCCCGCCGCAGTGGCTACCAAAAACTGACGCTATGGACCCAAAGCGTATTGATTGAAGCGCGCCATATCTACCAGAAGAGCGGTTTCACGCTTGTCGCCCAGGAACCGCACCATAGCTACGGCCACGACTTGGTCGCCGAGACATGGGAGTTACTCCTGTAGTGTTGGCTTGTGTGCCATATTGAGGACTCTCGAAAAGAGGCCACTGGCATCATAATGCGTAAAACGTAATGCACAATCATACGTATTACGCATTACGTTTTACATTTGGTGCTTTTTGTGGTTCAACTGGTGTTCCTGTTGCACTAATCGTGGCGGCGCAGGCCCTGCAGCGTCGCCTCATCGATCTCGATCACCACCGAGGTGTAGCTCTCGATCAGCGCAAGAATTGCCTCGCGGGGTCCCTGGCGCCACTCGTCGCTGCCATAGAATGCGTCTTGGCTCTGTTCGCGATCGGCGAGGCTAGCATAGGCGCGGATAAGGCAGTATGAGTCGGCATCATGGAGCGATGGACGGCAGCTGACCACATCTACATTCCAGCGCCTGAGCATGGGCACGGCCTGCTCGACCACCAGCCGATCGAAGTTGGCGCCGGTGCCCGGCCTGAGGTTATACGAGCGAATCTCAATATACCGGGTCATCGCGTTCTCCATTGCTACCCGCGGGCTTGCAGCACCAGGCCAGCCCTTTCCGCCAGGTTCAGCCATACCTGCCCATCTTCTACCCGCGCACCGCTCCCTCCATAGACTTCCACCAACTCGCTGCCCTCGTCGAACAGGCGGTTGGTTGGTACGAGGATATTGCGCGGCGTCTCGGCCACGTTGATTGCGATGAGCAGCGCCTCGCTGCTATTGGTGCGGGCGAAGGCATAGCTATCGTCGTCGGCGTGAAGCCGGTGATACGCGCCGGTGCGCAGTGCCGGGTGGGCGTGTCGCATGGCGATCAGCTGTTTGTGATACGCCAGCGCGTCCATATCCCAGGTGTCGCGCCGGTCCCAGGGCATGCCCCGGCGGGTGTCGGGGTCGAAGTTGGTGCCGGGCAGGCCGATCTCGTCGCCATAGTAGATCGACGGCGCGCCGGGGTAGGACATCAACAGCAGCGTGGCCAGCTGAACACTGGCCTTGTCGCCGCCGGCGATGCTGATCAAGCGCGCGGTGTCGTGGCTGTCGAGCAAGTTCAACTGGGCGAGCTGGATCTCCCAGGGGTACAGTTGGAGCAGCCAGTCGATCTTGTCGGCATATTGCGTGCCGGTGATCGCCGGAATTGGGTGATACGACCGGCCAACCACCTGGTCGGCCAGCACGCGCGGCCCTGCGGCGAAGGCGATCGCCGATTCGGTGAACAGATAGTTCATCACCGCGTCGAACTGATCGCCCTGGAGCCAGGGCCGGCTATCGTACCAGATCTCGCCGACGATATACGCCTCGGGGTTGATCGCCTTGACACGCTGGCGGAACTCGGCCCAGAATCCCGGCGTTTTAATCTCGAACGGCACGTCGAGCCGCCAGCCGTCGATGCCCTGGCGGATCCAATGCTCGGCCACCTGCATGATGAACTCGCGCACCTGCGGATTGTCGGTGTTGAGCTTCGGCAGCGCGCGGTTGCTGACCCAGCTCAGATAGTTGGCCGGCCGGCCGCCATCGTATGGGCTCAGCGGCCAATCCTCGATCGTGAACCAGTCGAGCCACGGCGAGTGCGGGCCGTTCTCTAAGATGTCGTTGAACTGAAAGAAGCCGCGGCTGGCATGGTTGAATACGCCGTCGAGCACCACCTTCAGCCCGCGCCGGTGCGCTTCGTCGAGCAGCGTGTCGAAGGCCGTATTGCCGCCCAACAGTGGGTCGACCTGATAATAGTCGTGGGTGTGGTAGCGGTGGTTCGAGGCCGATTGGAAGATTGGCGTGAAATAGATCGCGGTCGCGCCCAGCTCCTGGATATGATCCAAATGCTCGACCACGCCCAGCAGATCGCCGCCCTTGTAGCTCTCGATCGTCGGCGGGCTATCCCAGGGCTGAAGATTATTCGGCTTGGCGAGCTTGTCACTTTTGGCGAACCGATCGGGGAAGATCTGATAGAACACGGCGTGCTTGACCCAGTTCGGAGTATGGATAGTGATCATGATTACTCTCGTAAAACGTAAAACGTAAAGCGTATATTAGTAATAATCGTCCATACATGTAGAAATTGGAATATCTGCCAGTAATTGCTCAAGTTTGCTATAGTGATCTACTGGTGGATTTATAGCATATGGAGCAATCTCTTCACGAATCTGACGATTACGCTGTTGGGGAACCATTGTCAGAAGCAACTAGATGATCTCGGTTTACGCGTTACTCCCCCATCCAGCTCGGCTGATAATCTTGGCCGACAATCAGAACGATATCGGTCTGCGCTGGCCGCGGCGGCGCATCTTCATTCGGTTGAACTTCGACATAATCCGTCTCGATGCCTAGCAACTCGGCCAGGCGCTGGCGGGTCTCGGCATGGCCAGTGTAGTCGATGATTGTCGTGTGCTCGTAGATCTGGGCAGCCTGTCCGGGGTCGTTCAGCACGAAGCCCTTGCTGATCAAGTAGTCGCTGACCCGCCCGGCGATGCCCGCGACCGCCGCACCATTGATCACTTGGATGCGCCCGGCCTTCGCCGCGTCGGGGCCGGCCTGCCAGCGCGCCACCAGCGCCGCCAGATCGCGCTTGTTCCAATAAATGTCCGAGCCCTGCTCCAGATCGATCGCGACGTCGAGCGGATTGATGCTCAGCTGTGTCACGCGGTCGCCTTTAAGCTCGCGCGCCAGCATCGCCAGCCCATTGACCATGCCAAAGTTACTGATCGGCAGTGTCGTGCGAATATTCTGCTCGAGCACCGCGGCCCACTCGGGCAGCGCAGTGAGATTCTCCAGCAGCCCGCGCGCGCGCACCTGCTCCAGCAGGGCCCGCAGCACGATCTGCTGGCGCTTGCTGCGGTCGAAGTCGGTGCTGGCGTGGCGTGAGCGCGCGTAGACCAGCGCGGTATGGCCATCCATCACCTGGAGACCGGCGGGAATATAGATCCGCTCCACGCCATAATCCTCGGTTGGGTATTCGGCGTCGAGCAGCGGCAGCGGCACGTCGACCAGCACGCCGCCAATGGTGTCGATCAGCGCCTCGAAGCCATGGAAATCGACCTGGGCGGTATAGTCGACCTTGACGTTAAGAAAGTTTTCGATCGTCTCGGCCGCCAGCGCTGCGCCCGCCGCGTCCGGCGGGGTGCCTTCGCCATAGATCACGGCGGCGTTCGTGTACCCTTGCGAGTAGGCGGCGTTGATTTTCGCGCGGCCAAGGTGCGGGATGCTCACGACCGAGTCGCGCGGGATCGAGAGCATCGAGGCCCATTTCGCCTGCGGATCGAGATGCACCAGGATGAGCGTATCGCTGCGCACACCGTCGTCGGCGCTGGGGCGCTTGTCCACGCCGATCAGCAGGATATTGACCGGCTGTTGCAGCGCGTTCGGCAGCGGCGCCTGGGTGGGGTACAGCTCGCCGCCGATCAGCCCGCCAATCATGCCGCTCGGCTTACTAGGCGTCGCGGTGAGCTGACGGCGCGGGTCGGCCTGCTCGATCGTGGTCAGCGCGCGATTGGCGCGCATAGAGATCAATATGCCACCGCTGAGTACCACGCCAATCGTCAGGCCAATGACGAATGGCAACCAGCGGCGTAGCGCGCCCGGAATCGCCCGGCGACGTTTCGGCGAGCGCCTGCCGGCAGGTTGATCCGGGAGTGGCGCAGGTGGTTCGGCTGAGCCCACAGATGATCCTTATGCTCGATTCCAGCAAGCCAATAGCGATGTGCCGCTGAAACGGGAGTATATCATATCTTGGGAGGGTGGATACTCATTTGTGCGATAATGGAACGATGCAACCAACGATCGCGCGCGCTGGAATCAATGAACCCAATGCATCACATCGAGGGCGATCGCGAGAATCGCCCCTACGATGCGATGCCTGACATTGATCGCATTGGAAACAACGCATCTTCTGGTGGAGCTTCTACGAGAGCGACACCTCGTTCGAGAATTTCACCATTCGCGCGCTGGCATATGTGAGCGGGCGCGCCCGCGAACACATCTTCGCTCAATCGAGCGCCGTGTGCTACACTTTAGCGCAGCACAAGCATATGAGATTAGGAACCGTTATGTCAAATGAATATCTGTGGTGGCAGCGTGGAATCATCTACCAGATCTACCCACGCTCATTCATGGACAGCAATGGCGATGGGATTGGCGATCTGCCGGGCATCACCGCCAGGCTCGACTACCTGGCCGAACTGGGGGTCGACGCGGTCTGGATGTCGCCGATCTTTCCTTCGCCGATGGCCGACTTTGGCTACGATGTAGCCGATTATACCGACATCCACCCGCTGTTCGGGACACTGGCCGACTTCGACCGGCTGCTGGCCGCGGCGCACGACCGCGGCATGAAAGTGATGCTCGATTTCGTTCCAAACCATACATCCGACGAGCATCCCTGGTTCGTCGAATCGCGCTCGTCGCGCGACAACCCCAAGCGCGACTGGTATATCTGGCGCGATCCTGCCCCTGATGGCGGGCCGCCGAACAACTGGCTGAGCTACTTTGGCGGCAGCACCTGGAAGTACGACGCGACCACCGGCCAGTATTATTTGCACCTGTTCCACGACAAGCAGCCCGACCTGAACTGGCGCAACCAGGATGTCCAGGCGGCGATGCTCAACGCGCTGCGCTTCTGGCTCGACCGCGGCGTCGACGGCTTTCGCATCGACGTGATCTGGCTCATGATCAAGGACGACCAGTTCCGCAACAACCCGCCGAACCCCGAGTACCTTCCTGGGCAGCCGCCGCTGCATCAGTTTGTGCCGACCTACAGCGCGGATCGGCCCGAGATTCACGAGACGATCGCGGCAATGCGTCGGCTGCTCGACCAATACGACGAGCGCATGATGGTCGGCGAGATCTACTTGCCGATCGAGCGACTGGTGACTTACTATGGCACCAACAGCTCGGGCACACACCTGCCGTTCAACTTCCAGCTGGTCGAGCTGCCATGGAACGCTCAGGAGATCGGCGCCGCAATCGCCGCCTACGAGGCCGCGCTGCCGGCCGACGGCTGGCCGAACTGGGTGCTCGGCAACCACGACAAGCACCGAATCGCCAGCCGGGTTGGGCCGCGCCAGGCGCGTGTGGCGGCGATACTGCTACTGACGCTGCGCGGCACGCCGACGATGTACTATGGCGATGAGATCGGCATGCACGATGTCGACATCCCGCCTGAGCTGGTGCAGGACCCGCAGGAAAAGGGCGTGCCAGGATTTGGCCTTGGCCGCGACCCAGAACGCACAGCAATGCAATGGGATGCCAGCGCCAACGCCGGCTTCACCAACGGTAATCCCTGGCTGCCAATCGCCGACGACTACGCGATCTTCAACGCCGAGGTCGAGCGCGACGACCCACACTCGATGCTGACGCTCTACCGCCAACTGATCGCGCTGCGCCGCGCGAACGCCGCGCTATCAGTCGGCGAATACACGCCAATCGCGACTCACGGCGATGTGTTGGCCTATGTGCGCGAGCGCGACGGGCAGCGCTTCGTGGTAGCGCTGAACTTTGGATCGGCGCAGCAGACGCTCGACTTGAGCGCGATCGGCAGCGGGCGGATCACACTCTCGACCGAGCTCGACCGCGCGGGCGATTCGGCCAGCGGCGCCCTGACGCTGCGCCCCGACGAAGGTGTGATTGTGGCGCTGGATTAGGGCACATCTGCAGAAGTTGCTATCTGGTTGATAGTCACCAGTAGGCAGTCGCCAGTCGCCAGTTGGGAACTAACTGGATACTGCATCCTGCCCCCTGCCTACTGGCGACTGAGTCCTGCCACCTGCTCGTGAGGTAGCCATGCCGCTAACAATTCGCATCGCCACGCCAGACGACGCCCCCGCGCTGGCGCACCTGAACGCGGCCTTCAATGGTGTCGATGAGCCGCCCGAGCAGCTCGCCGCATGCATGCCGGCGGTTCGCGACATCGAGACCGCGCTGCTGGCCGAACTCGACGGGGAGCTGGCCGGTTTCGCGTGCCTGCGGGTGGTGCCGTGCCTGCTGTATGCCGCGCCATACGCCGAGCTGACTGAGCTGTATGTTGAGCCGGCCTACCGGCGGCGCGGAGTCGGGCGGGCGTTGATTGCCGCTGCCGAGCGGCTGGCGCGCGAGCGCGCTGCAGAGGATGTGATTATCATGACCAGAATCAACAACGCGGCGGCACAGGCGCTGTACCGCACCATGGGCTACGACAGCTACGCCGTAGCGCTGCACCGGAAACTTGCGCCTGAGTCGTAACAGTATACCCAAGCCACAAAGATCACAGAGACCACAGAGATACGAGAAATATAACTCAGTGTTCTCTATGATCTCTGTGGCAATTATTCGTCGATTGCTATCAAGGAGATCCGCATGCTTCAGATCGAATCCGACCGGCTGCGTCTGGTCCCATGCTCGGTTGCGGTGGCGCAAGCAGCTATCGCCGATCGCGCCCAGCTCGCAGCCGCTCTGGGCATACGCGTGCCAGACGACTGGCCGGCCGAGGATTTGCGCGATTTCCTGCCGGCCTACGGGCAGATCGTCGGCGACGCGCTTGCGCGGGCCGGTTGGGGGATCTGGCTTATGCTTCAACCCGCCGAGCAGACGCTGATCGGCGATATTGGGTTCAAAGGCCCGCCCGACGCCACTGGCGCGGTCGAGATCGGCTACAGCGTCCTACCGGCGTTCCGCAGGCGCGGCTATGCCACCGAAGCCGCTCGGGCGCTCGTGGGCTGGGCGGCGGCGCAGCCAGGCGTGCGGCGCGTCACCGCCGAATGCCTCGCGGATAATAGCGCCTCGATCCGCGTGCTTGAGAAGGCTGGGTTGCGCCAGGTCGGGCGCGACGAGCATGGGCTGAAGTGGGTTGTCGCTGTGGAAAAATAGGGAAATATTTGACAATCCGGGCAATCACCTTTATATGATACCGGAGATTGTCGAGCGCAGAAGCTCAGGTACCGCCACCCGCTAGTGTGAGACTGAAAGCAGTAAGAATGCCATCCCGACAGCTTGCCCTGATTCATTTGACCCAGCAACCCCGCCAACCCGGTGAAGACCGGCCGCCACTACTCATCCTGCTGCACGGCTACGGCAGCAACGAGGCCGACTTGTATGGCCTGGCGCCCCACCTCGATCCGCGCTTCTTGATCGTGAGCGCCCGCGCGCCCTATACGCTGATGCACGGCAGCTACGCCTGGTTCGAGATCGACTGGACCGACACTGGTATGACGATCGACCCCAACCAGGCCGACGCAAGCCGAAGGCTGGTGATCGAGTTCATTGGCGCCGCCATCGGCGCGTACGGCGCCGACCCGAGGCGCGTGTACTTGTGTGGTTTCAGCCAGGGAGCGATCCTCGCGTCCAGCGTGGCGCTCACGATGCCCGAGCTGGTGGCCGGAGCCGTGCTGATGAGCGGGCGCGTGCCCGACGAGCTCAAGCCGCTGATCGCCCCGGCCGCGAGACTGGCAGGTAAGCCGTTCCTGGTAGTGCATGGCGTATACGATACCGTGCTGCCAATTCAGAACGGTCGCGCCAGCCGCGCGATTCTGGAGAAGCTGCCGATCGAATTGACCTACCGGGAGTACCCCATGGCCCACGAGGTCAGCGCCGAGAGCCTGGCAGATGTGACCGCCTGGCTGTCGGCGCGGCTGGATAAGGCCGAGGAGCGGCGGCTGTAGCGCTGCCGCCTTCGGCCATGGCTCTTCTTATGTCGAAGACTCATTGTCACGCCAGGTAGGCAAAATCGAACCCGCTGAAGCTTCCGAAGTTGTATAATCTACCCAGAATATTCTCGCAACCATTTTCATATCGATATCACAGCGACCCTGGCTCTCTCATACCATTTGAAAGCGTCGCATGTCGCAGCAGGATACGTTCTTACCACGTGTGACAGGCGACCTGATACTCGTGAAGCGGTATAACGCCGCTCCCAGCGATAGATGGAGGGCTTTCGTTCAGCGCGACACGATTCAGTCACGCCGATCTGTGGAGGGTTGGTGGCACTACCTGCGATACGATAACTCGTCGAGCGATCATAGACAGGAGGTAGGTATGCGCACATTCCTGCGAATCATGCTACTACTGGCATTGGCCGGCGTGGGCGCCTTCGCGGCCGCACCGGCGCGCGCCCAAAATGCGGCCTGGCCCGCGGAATGCCAGCAGGGCGCACTGCCGAGCGGCGATCTAAGTTATCCGGCCGACCAGCAGATTCTGGTCTGCATCCCACAAAACTGGAATGGCGTACTCGTCGTGTATGCGCATGGATATGTCGCCCCACAGGCATCGCTTGCATTACCCATTGGCGAGCTTACGCTGTCGAACGGAAAAACGGTGCCCGAAGTTCTCCTTCCGCTGGGGTTTGCCTTCGCCACCACGAGCTATCACAAGAACGGGTACGCGATCGAGCAGGCTGGCAATGATATCAATGCGCTGGTCAGCTATGTGAAGGGATTTGCGCCGGTGCAGCGCGTGCTCATCGCCGGCGCATCCGAGGGCGGCCTGATCACGGCGATGCTCGTCGAGCGCTTCCCGGAGACCTACGCTGGCGGTCTGGCGCTGTGTGGGCCCGTCGGCGGCATGCCATACCAGACCAAGTACCTGGGTGACTTCCGGGTGGTATTCGATAGCTACTTCCCGAACGTGTTCGATTTTGGTGCGACCGACGTTCCGCTCGATGCCTACCAGTCTTGGGGTACCGAGTATGTCCCGGCAATATCCAACGCGATACTGACACATCCCCGTCAAACAAACGATCTCTTCCGCGTCACTCAGGCCGCCAGGAACCCGCTGGACCCGAGGAATTCAGCGGCTACCACAGCGATCACCGATCTTTACTACAGTGTCTGGGGAACGAATGATCTGATTGCTACGGCCGGAGGCCAGCCCTACGACAATCGCTCGACGATCTACCGTGGCTCCTCGAACGACCTCGCGCTGAACGCGAAGGTCGAGCGGGTGACGGGCAGCCCGGTGGCACAACAGTACATTGCCCAGTTCTACCAGACCACCGGACAGCTGCAGCGGCCGCTAGTGACGATGCACACACTGCTCGACCCGGCCGTGCCCTTCGCTCACGAGCTGATCTATGCCAACCTGACAGCGAATGCCGGCCAGCTTGGCAACCTGACGGTGCTGCCGGTGTTGCGCTACGGCCACTGCACATTTACGGCGGACGAGGTGCTCGGCGCGTTTGGCGTGCTGGTTGCGAAGGTGAGCGGCACGGCGCTGGCGGGCCTGCCCCAGCACTTCGATCTCGACCAGGCCCGCCGCGACTTCGTGCAGGCAGAGCGCGAGTTAGCACGGGCACATTAGTGCGCTTTCAGCGCGGATGCTAGGTCACCGGCCCAGTTTTCGACTTCAGGTGTTCCGACCCGCGAAGGTACGCGAAGAGACGCGAAAATAGGAGTTTTATTCGCATCTCTTCGCGTACCTTCGCGGATTCTTGACCGATGCGCTAAAACCAGGGAGTATGCAACTACGCCGAAGCTACCCCGCACGCGCCGTTCTTCGCTTGGCGGCGCGGCGCGTGCCGGCGCGCCGCTTGCTGGCCGGATTTGCAAGTGAATGCTCGTGTAACCCGCGCAAATTCAGCAGCGCCGCCAGGATCGCGCCGCCGCTGTCGAGCATGATGTCGGTGATCGTATCGGGTAATCCCGAGACGATCTGGCGCGGAGTAAAGAAGTCGGCCAGCCATTCGGTAACCTCCCACAACGCGCCCAGCGCGATCCCCAGGCTGGCAATCGTCAGCACAAATAGCACCCGATGGTTGTAGAAGCTCTCCATCAGCTCGCTATAGAGCATATAGCCGGTCGCAAGGGTGATCGCGAAGATCGTGTAGAAGTGGGCGATCTCATCATAGGGGCCGGGCTTGTTATACAGATTCCATGTCCAGCCGCCAGCGTTGATCAGCGCGGCGATCACAAAAATCAGATCAAACAATGTTGGCAGCTTGCGCTCAAACGCGACAAACAGATATGAGATCAGCAAGAAGCCGCCGAGTGTGGCGGCGGCCAGCCACTCACCCTGAATCAGAACGACCACAATGGCGATGGCGATCAGGCCCTGCCCGGCCCAGGCCGCCATGCGGTAACCTGGCCAATTCGTGCTCCACATACTGCCTCCCGATTCGACGAACGCGTTCGTATCGAGAGAAGCAAGTTGTGATCCCGCGATCCTAGCGCAATTGCAGATTGCAGATTGCAGACCTGTCCTGAGCGCAGTCGAAGGATTGCAGATTGACTCTAGCGTATACGAATCTGATACGGACAACGTCAGACCTATGGCCGATTGCCAAGCATGCGATATGCAGTAGAATAAAGGCGGTGAAGTAAACTGATGGAGTATCACATGACGATCGAGCGCAACATGCTCAGCGATCTGCCACTCGCCCTCCGCGACCCGCGAGGGTTGTTAGCCGTTGGGAGGCTGCGCATACCGCTGAAACGCTGATCGTATCGATCGGTTGCCGAGCTGAAAGTGTGGCCTTCCCATCCGGGAAGGTTTTTTGTTTATCAGGTAATAGGCTCAATCTACAATCGGGTACCCTTTGGGTGAATCTGCAATCTGCAATCTGCAATTGCACTAGAGGTATATCATGCGTTCCAAGAAAGAAACCCGCTCCCTTCTCCCTGGCGTGCGCCGCCTGCTGCGGTTGCTGGCCGATATGCACCCGATGGTTGTTGCCGTTTCACTAACCAGGGAGGCTAACTATGAGCGAGGTGTACAACCCAAGCGAGATTGAGGCGCGCTGGCAGACCGCGTGGTATCGCACCGGCATCTACGAGCCGGACATCCGCCGCGCCAAGCGCCCATACTATAACCTGATGATGTTTCCGTATCCGTCAGCGGCAGGTTTGCATATTGGAAATCTGTTCGCTTTCGTCGGAGCCGATATTCACGGGCGGTTCATGGCGATGAATGGCTACGACGTATTTGAACCGATCGGCTTCGATGCCTTCGGTATTCACAGCGAGAACTATGCGATCAAGCAAGGCATCAACCCAAGAATTTTGACCGCACGCAATGTCGAGCGGTTCCGTGAGACCCAGTTGAAGGTGAGCGGCAACCGCTACGACTGGTCGCACGAGGTAGATACGACCGACCCGCGTTACTACCGCTGGACGCAATGGATCTTCGTGCAACTGTTCAAGGCAGGGCTGGCCGAGCGTAAGCGCGCGGCGGTGAACTGGTGCCCGAGCTGCAAGACCGTGCTGGCCAATGAGCAAGTCATCGACGGGCTGTGCGAGCGATGTGACACTCCGGTAGTGCAGCGCGAGTTGGAGCAGTGGTTCTTCAAAATCACAAACTACGCCGACCGGCTTCTGGACCATCTGAATGATATGGACTGGTCCGAGGTCGTCAAGACCGCCCAGCGAAACTGGATCGGGCGCTCCGTGAATCCCGACGACGGAACGGTTCAGTATCACTTGCGCGACTGGTTGATATCGCGGCAGCGGTATTGGGGTCCGCCCATTCCGATTATCTATTGTGACACCTGCGGCACCATACCGGTGCCGGAAGACCAGTTGCCGGTCCTGTTGCCCGACGTGGAGGACTGGAAGCCCACCGGTACCGGTTCCTCACCGCTGGCGGCCATTCCGTCATTCGTCAACACCACCTGCCCGACCTGCGGAGGCTCGGCCCGGCGCGAGACCGATGTATCAGACAACTTCCTGGACAGCGCCTGGTACTTCCTGCGCTATCCGTCGACCGAGTTCGATGACCGGCCGTTCGACGCCGAGCTGACCGCGAAGTGGTTGCCCGTGGACATGTACATCGGTGGGCGCGAGCATTCAGTATTGCACCTGATGTATACGCGGTTCATCACCATGGCCTTGCACGACCTGGGGCACCTGCCGTTCGACGAGCCGTTCAAGCACTTCCGTGCTCATGGAACTATCACCAAGGACGGCGCGAAGATCAGCAAATCGCGCGGGAACATCATCAACCCGGACGAGTATATCGACACATGGGGCACGGACACGGTCCGCACCTACCTGATGTTCATGGGGCCGTATGACCAGGGCGGCGATTTCAGCGACCGGGGCATCTCGGGCGTGCGGCGCTTCCTGAACCGCGTCTGGAATCTGGTCGTGAAGCACGCCGATCGCTTGAGCCGCGAGACAGCGCCGGCCACGTACCGCCGGCGGCTGCACCAGGCCATTCAGAGCGTGACGGAGGACATCCGCGAGCTGGGATATAACACGGCAATTGCGGCCCTGATGGAATACATGAGCAGCATCCAGCAGCGTGACGAGCTGTACACGGAAGAGGTCCAGGGGTTGTTGCTGCTGCTGGCGCCGTTTGCTCCGCACATCGCCGAGGAGCTGTGGGAGCGGATCGGCAGGCCATACTCCATTCATCAGCAGGAATGGCCACCGGTGGATGCGGCCATGCTGAAGCGCGCGACTGAAACGATTGCCATCCAGATTAACGGTCGCACGCGGGCAACCATCGAGCTGCCGACTGATGCCGGACAGGAGGAGGCTGTGGAAGCCGCACGCCAGGTTGAGACAATCCAACGCTACCTGAACAGCTCAGCCATTCAGCGGGTCGTCTACGTTCGGGGGCGGATCATCAATCTGGTCATAGGCTGAAGCGCGGAACCTTTCTTGGCGACGCGGCGTCTCCCAATTACAAGAACGTTACGGGGGTACTCAGCATGCGAGCGATGATAACTATGAATAATCGAACTATTTTCGTCGCGATCGGGTTACTGATTGCGCTTGGGCTGGCATTCTGGCTGATACCGCTCCAGCTCTCTAGCGCGGCGCCAACCGACCTCGAAGGAAAAACCTGGAAGCTGACATCAATCAACGGCCAGCCGGCAGTGCCAGGCAGCCAAGCGACGATCATCTTCAATAATCGGAAGGTCGCCGGCTCGACGGGGGTCAACCAATTCGGAGGCAGCTACCGTGCCAGCGGCGCCAGCATCACGCTGTCGGACATTGCCTCAACCATGATGGCCAGCACCGACCCGGCACTCAATGCCCAGGAGCAGACGCTGCTGAGCGCACTGCAGGGGCAGATCACATATCGCGTCAGTGGCAACCAGCTCCAGCTCAGTTCAGGCGCGACAACATTGATCTACAATACGTAAGGCTTTACGCTTTTGACAAGGTTTGGTTGTCAGTTGTCAGTTGTCAGTACTGACGACTGACAACTGACAATTCCTTCAACGTATACGAGCGCCAGCTAGATCGCCCATTACCCATCACCTATCACCTATAAGCTATACAGCTCGCCAAACTTGCGGCGCAGGTAGCGAATATACGGCTCGAAACTCAGCGGGCCACCGGCCGCCCGCTCGACTAGCTCCGACGCGGTAAACACGCGACCATACTGGTACACATGCTCTTTCAGCCAGCCATGCAGCATGCCGAACTCGCCCGCCGCGATCTCGCCAGGGATGGCCGGATGCGCCCGAACGGCGGCCTCATAAAACTGCGCGCTTAGGATATTGCCGATCGTATAGCCTTGAAATGAGCCGCCGATCACGCCGGCGTACCAGTGCACATCCTGCATCACGCCGTCACGGTCGTCGGATGGGGCTGTGCCGAGGTCGGTTTGCATGCGTTCGTACCAGGCGTCGGGCAGGTCACGCACCTCGAGCGCGCCTTCCAGCAGCGCCAGCTCGAAGTCGAAGCGCATCATCACGTGTAGGTTATAGGTCACCTCGTCGGCCTCGACGCGAATCAGCGAGCGCTCGACCTTGTTAACCGCGCGGTAGAATGTGTCGAGGTCGACTTGGCCTAGCTGCGCTGGGAACGCCGCCTGGAGCTGCGGGTAGAAGTGCTGCCAGAAACCGCGGCTGCGCCCGACGATGTTTTCCCACAGGCGCGATTGGCTCTCGTGGACACCCGCCGATGTGCCGCCGGCCAACGGCGTACCCTCGAAATCGGGGCGAACGCCTTGCTCATACAGCGCGTGGCCAGCCTCGTGCAATGTGCCGAACAACCCTTGGCTCAGGTGGTGCTCGTCCACGCGCGTGGTGATGCGCACGTCGCCAAGCGAGAATTTGGTCATATACGGGTGATGCGTCAAATCTTGCCGCCCGCGCTCGAAGTCGTAGCCGTAGCGCTTGATCACCTCCACGCCAAATGCCAGCTGCTGATCCGCGGGATAGTGCTGCGTCAGGCAGGCATCGTCGGCGGCCGGCTGCGCGCTGATCGCCTGAACGATCGGCACCAACTGTGCGCGCAGGGCGCTGAAGAGCTCGCGCACTGTCGCGGCCTTCATACCATAGTCCGAGGCGTCGATCAGCGGGTCGGCGATATGCTCGTAGCCGGGGAAGAACTCGGCGTAGCGTCGACTCAGATCGAGCGTCTTCTCCAGCAGCGGACGCACAGCCGCGAAATCATTGGCCGGGCGCGCCTTGGCCCAAGCCTCATACGACTCGGCGCTATGCTGGTAGAATTCGGACATAAACTCGGATGGCACTTTGATCGCGCGCTCGTAGTCGCGCCGAGCTACCCGAATAAGGCTGGCATCGAACGAGTCATACGGCTGGCTTTCGGCATAGGAATGCAGCGCATCGAGCAGCTTGCCGATCGTTGGGTCGGTAAACTTGTCGTGCGCTAGGCGCCCGAGCGTCGCCAGCTGCCGGCCACGCGCCACAGCACCGCCGGGCGGCATATAGGTGGTCTGATCCCAACTTAACAGCGCCGCGGCTGACTCGAGATCGTTCACTTCAAGCAGGCGCGCCTTGAGTTCATTCAGTTTTGCTTGCACGTATGCCTCCCGCAGGTAGCTTTTCTGACGCGATAGTGTAACAGATTTTAGGATCGCGCGCGAAGGATAAGGGCCTATCAAAGAACATCTTTCCTTTTTGGCGATTGGAGATTAGAGATTGATCGCGGCATCGCAATCTCTCGTCTCCGAGCGCTTCGGTTTCTTATTTCTTAACAACCCCTAAGCTTTTTAAAGCAACCCCAGCCTGTTGAGATCGTCGACTGGCTCGCGGAACGAGCACGACCCGAAGGCGATCGCCAACCGCCGCGCCTGCGCGAGCTGCGCGTTGATCAGCCGGCGACCGCGCGAGCCCACGCCGTGATCGTCGAACTGAAATGCGGCCGGGTCGCGTTCCTGCAAGACATCGCGGGCCTCGCCCGGCGGCAGACCAGCCTGAAGAAACGCGGCGGTCAGAAACAGGTTCAGGTAGCCATACATTATACCCTGGGCGCTATTTGGCGCGTAGGTGAGCGGGTAGACCGCGCGGATTGGGTGGTGCAAACCTGCGGTGGCCTTGAACGGCAGCTAGACATGCCGCGACAAACCGCAGCAGATCGGCGGCGGGTGGGAATAGCGCGCTCAACCGCCACGCCGCCGCCGCGGCATGGCGCTGCAGTACCCGTTCGGCGGTGGGCTCGAACTCGGCCAAGCGCGCGATCGGCACGATCAGGCGAGCGAGCATCCAGCTGTTCGGATCCTCGCGATACAGCGCACAGTTGGCGACGGCCTGTTCCATTTCCAGCCCCGCCGGAGGGAATAGGCCGGCATAGTCGACGATCTCCGCAAGCAGGATGCGTATGGATTGCTTCAGCATAACGTACCTACTATTTCACTTGATCTATACGTCGCCATTCGGTAGTGCCTAGTGCGTAGGAATGCCAACTACGCACTACACGCTACGGGCTAATAAAAGATTGTTACCCATTCCCTGTGCTACCTTACCAATCTCGGTACTACTACAATCTGCCAGTAGTATACTGCTGCGCAGCGTAGAGGCAAATATACGAAGAAGAATGATCCATGTTTTGTGCATGACCGAGCCTGCGCGGGCGTGGTATTGGGACCGTTTCTTGAAATCATAGTGTTTGTTGTGTTTTATGGCGTTCTGTTGCATAAACCTGCCACTTCTGATATACTTCGCGTAAGCACATCGGTTCTACAATTACCGCGAGCCGCTTGATGCATCTGGTCGAACAACATCGAATTAATCGACACGATCCGCGTTTTGCCGCGATCGATGCTGCCGCATTCGCCTCGAAGAATCTCTACAACGCGACCAACTATGTGGTGCGCCAAGCCTACATCCTTCGTGCTGAACGCATCCGCTATTCGGCATTGGCTCGCCACATGCAAGCAACCGCGCCATACCGCGCCTTGCCCGCCAAGGTCGCTCAATGGGTGCTCAAACAGGTCTGTGCGGCCTGGGACAGCTACTTCGCGGCATTGTCCGCGTGGAAGGCTGACCCGTCGCGCTTTCTCGGACGCCCGCGGGTCCCGAAATACCTCCACAAGCACGGCCGTAACCTGCTGACCTATACACTACAAGCGATCAGCCGTCCGCCGCTGCGACAAGGCATCGTTCAGCCCTCTGGTTTGCCCATCCAAGTGCCAACCCAGCAGACCACCGTGCAGCAGGTGCGGATCGTGCCGCATGGCACCCACTACAGCGTGGAGGTCATCTACGACCAGTCGATCACCCCCGCTCTGCTCGATCCCGCGCTCGCGGCGGCCGTCGATATTGGGATCAATAACCTTGCGGCGCTAACTTCAAATCTGCCTGGCTTTGTGCCACGGCTGATTAACGGGCGTCCGCTCAAGGCGTTGAATCAGTTGTACAACAAGCGCCGCGCGCAGCTCCAGGCGCGCCTCCCACAGGGCCAGCACACCAGCCGCCGGCTGGAGGCGCTCACCGACAAGCGCAACCGCCGGATGAGTGACTACCTCCACAACGCCAGCCATGCCATCATTGCGCTGCTGGTGCAACATCGTATCGGCACGCTTATCATCGGTCACAACCCCAATTGGAAGCAGCGAGTCAACCTGGGGCGGCAAACCAACCAGACTTTCGTGTTCATTCCGCACGCCCGCTTCATCGCGATGCTCACCTACAAGGCGGAGTTGGTCGGTATCCACGTAATCGTGCGCGAGGAGGCTCATACCAGCAAGGTTTCGTTTTTCGACCATGAGAGGATCGAGCATCACGAACGGTATCAAGGGCGGCGTGTCCGCCGCGGGCTGTTCCGCACTGCGAGTGGCGGCTTGCTCAATGCCGACGTGAACGCGGCCTATAACATTCTGGCGAAAGCAGCGCCCGAAGCGTTTGGGTTAGGGCGTCGCGGCTGTGTAGTCCAGCCGGTGTGGCTAGAGTTGCCCAATCGCACCTCCGGCTGCACGAATCCTGCCCTGGTGTCGTAAAACGCTAGCTGTAGGGATACTATAACATGGACAAGCAGGTTCATACAGTGACAATCTTCAGACTTCTAGTAGGCCAATAAGAAACAAGTAGCATGGCTATCAAAGTGGTCTTCTTCGATGTCGGCGAGACGCTGGTGGATGAGACGCGCCAATGGGGCGGATGGGCCGACTGGCTGGGCGTGCCGCGACTGACCTTTTTTGCCGCCCTTGGCGCGGTGATCGAGCGTGGCCAGCATCATCGCCGAGTGTTCGAGCTGGTGCGCCCAGGGTTCGATCTGGCCCGCGAGCAAGCCGCGCGTGCCGCCGCGGGTCAGGTCGATCTATTCGACCAGAGCGATTTCTACCCCGACGCGCTTGCGTGCCTAGCGACGCTGCGGCACCAGGGCTATCGCATTGGCTTAGCCGGCAACCAGCCTGCCGTGGCCGAGGCCGCGCTGCGCGCCATGACACTGCCGGTCGATTATGTCGCATCGTCGGCCGGCTGGGGCGTCGAGAAGCCCGCGCCGGAGTTCTTCGCGCGAGTGGTGGCGCTGGCCGGCGTCGTTCCGGCCGAGATTGCCTATGTCGGCGACCGGGTCGACAACGATGTGGCGCCAGCGGCAGCGGCCGGTATGGTAGCGGTGTTTCTCCGCCGCGGGCCATGGGGCTACCTGCATGCCGATCGCCCTGAAGCAGCATTGGCGCGAATCAAGATCGATTCGCTTGCGGAGTTGCCTGAGGCGCTACAGAGTAGTGCGTAGGGACGCGATAATGAACTTTGAAAATTAAAGCGGGTATAGGCCGCGGAGGCGGCCTTCGTGGCTGTAGCCAAGAGCTTTAGCTCGCTGGCGGGCCCGCCGGGCGGCCGGGTACCCTTTGGGTGCCGCCGGCTCGGGCAACCAAGCCCACCTTCATGGGCTACCCGATTATTTTCTTCATTTTCATTATCGCGTCCGTATTACGATTAGTCGATGGGGGGTGGTCCGGCCGAACTGCTGCGCACGGTCTTGATGAAGAAGTACGAATCGTTGTCCGCGCTTGGCTGGATCGCATAGCCCATCTTCAGCTTCAAGGCATAATTTTCGTGGCTGGTGATCGGGCTGCGCGAGCGAATCTGGTAACACCCGCGCTGGCTACACAGGTGAATCGCGTGCTCTTGGAGGTGCTGCCCGATCCCCTGACGCCGGGCGTTGGGAACAACCCCGAACGCCTCGACAAATCCTTCGCGTAAGGGTTGCCCGGCCGCATCGCGAATTGGCGGCCGGCGAACATCACGACCAATGATAGCGATGTTGAAGCGCAGAAAGCCAACGCAGCGCTCGGCGCGAAACGCGCCAAGCAGGATTGATTCGTCGATATAATCTTCTCGCACCGCGATATATTTCGACTGGTTGAGTTGTTCGGCGATGTCTAGCAGATCGCGGTACGCATTGGTGCTTTCCTGCACTTCGGAAATAATGACTTGCACGGCTACACCTCCTTGTGCATCACCAGCAGCCCGTCGCGGCGCTCCACGACCATGGCGAAGTCGAAGCGATCGAGATCGGTGGCGTAGTCGAGGTCGATCGCCGGGTACTCGGGGCGCGCCGGGTCGGCGAAGATCCGGCCCGGCATCGAGTCGCGCACGCGCTGAAGGAACGGCGCTGAGTCGGGCTGCGTGCCGCGAAGCAGCAGCGCCTGGTATTCTGCACAGGCGGCGTCCTCGTCGCCGTCGCGGTCGGGGTAGACACCGGTAATGACATAGGTGATATTGGACGGCGCGTGGCGCAGCAGGGAAGCTGCCGGGGAAGCGCTCGCGGAGTGCTAATGCCTCGCCGACTGTGCTGACGAGCAAAATATCGCGCGCGCCGGCCGCAAACGCGAACGCGGCGGTGGTAAACGCCCGCAGCACATCGATCGCGATCACCGCCCCAGTCGCGTCGCCGCAGGTGTCGTTAGTGGCGTGAGTGATGTGCATCGTCATGATAGCTTTCAAATCACGACTTAGACGCTGGACGCAAATATTGGACCACAACGGATTAAGAATCTCTCGTATCGAACGTTTTTTCGTTCTGCGAACGAAAAAACGTTCGATACGCAGAAGAAAATCCGTGTTTTGCGAGTGACTGCGTAAGTCCTATAAATACTGGTTCTAACGCCATGTCTCGATCTCGTCCAGTGGGTAGATTGGCCGCCGCGCGCGCCTAAATGGCAAGGAGCGCAGGTTTGGGTTGCAGACTCCCGGCGCGTCGATCACCACCACCTCGGCGGCGAGTGGCTCGTAGGCCGCGCGGAATGCGGCTGGCGACTTCACGATCACGATCTGCGCGTCGCGCGGCTCCAGCCCCACTGAGCGGTACAACTCCGGGTCCCATTGAATCACCGGTCGCTCCATCACCACTAGCGCAATCTGCCCGATCTCCAGCACCGCCGTGCGCCCGCGGCGGAACACCACACCCTGGAAGCCCTGACCCTTGTTGGTGAAATCGCCGTCGGACAGCCGCCGCACCCGGCCGGTTACCGTGATCGGCCGGTAGAACGCAACACCGGAGCTTGCGCCGATCTGTAGTGTTACCTCCGCGCCCACACCGGCGTCGACCATCGCCGCCACCGCGTCCGCATCCACGATATTGTGCAGACATGTGCGAGTTGGGCGTTCGGCAATCAACTGTTCGAGCACCACCGTGCTGTCGCCCGGCGCGCCGGAACTGGGTGCGTCGGCCGAGTCGGCCAGCACGAATGGATGGCGCTCGCTCGCCAGCGCTCGGCGGATGGTCGCGGCGGTCGATTCTAACGTCACGTCGAAGCGCTGCCGGCGCTCCCAGAACATCTCGGCCAGCTCGTCGGCGAGCCGCCCGGCCAGATCCAGATCGCGATCGGTATTGACCACCACGCTGCAGCCCACATCTTCTACGTCGAGCCAGGGCTGTACCGAGAAGACCGAGATGTCGAGCACACTGGGGCGCCGCATCAGTTCAATCGCGCGGTCCATCACCTCGGCATAGGGTCCCTCGGTCGTGCGCCCGTTTTCTGCTGGTACGATCATCGGCAGCCGGCGCAGCGCCGCGACAGGGCGCACGGCGTCATGAATCATCCGCACCAGCAGGCGCATTCCGCGCTCGCCGGTCTCGTACAGGTCGATATGCGGCGCGGTATGGTAGCCAACCAGCGCATCGGCGCGCTCGACCATCCGGCGTGTGACATTGGCGTGCAGATCGAGCGTGGCGACGAGCGGCAGATCCAGACCGATGGCTTCACGGGCGGCTTGCAAAATCTCGCCCGTCGCGTCCTCGCAGTTCTCGGCCGACATCGCGCCATGCAACACCAGCAGCACTCCATCGATCCGCTCGGCGCTGCGCAGCCCGGCGATCAACTCGTCGCGCAGCGCTGCGAACACCTCGCCCAGCATGGGGCCAGCCGAGGCCGAGGTCGTGGCAGAGAGCAGCGGCACGAGCGTGATATCTTCGGCGCGGGCCACATCGATCGCCCCGCCGATTTCGGTGCGCGTGCCCCATCGGTGCGCGATCACCTCATCGCCGCGCAGCAGATGGCCGGGCGGGAAATGCAGCCACGACCCTGGCACCGGCGAGAAACTGTTCGACTCCTGGACGATGTTGCCGAGCGCGATGCGCATGAATCACCCTTCACTTGCCACCAAGACACGAAGACACCAATAGCCCGTGATGCTTGTGTGCTTAGGACTATCAGGGATTCTACTTCTTCAAACCAGGCCTCCATCTTGTCCCGCTCGAAGGAGACGTATCCTTGCAGGGCGGCGAGTTCGGATGGTGGTGCCAGATCGGCGATCACCGTACCGCCAAACTTCACCCGTACCCAGCGCGAGCTTGGTTCGACCTAAGTGGGTGGAACGGTAATAGAGAAGGACTCGTTGCGGTTTAGTGGCACTTGTGCCATCGGGCTACTTCTTCTATGCTTAACAAAGGGAGCGCACGCATTGGACGACCGGTATCACACGGCTAGTGTATGCCACATGAAGCAGTGTGTCAATCGCTGGTTGCGCGATCAGGATTGATGAGCGACCCAACGGCTAGCGTTCAGCCGCCCGCTAAGGGTAAGATGTCGATGGGGACAAAAGGGGTGACAAAAAGGGGGACAGCCGGGCTAGCCTCGCAAAGCGCCATGCGGTATACTTGGGGAGACATACTGGCAAGCACTAACCCAACGAGCACACCATGGACAGGGACGAATCCTTTGGCCGTCTGTTGCGTCGGCGGCGCAAGGCGCGCGACCTGACCCAGGACGCGCTGGCGCAGCAGGTCTACTGTTCCGCCGACACGATCAAGAAGCTCGAGCAGGGGCGGCGGCGCCCCTCGCGCCAGCTCGCCGCGCAGCTGGCTGACTTCCTCGGCCTGGCGCGTGACGAGCGTGTGGCCTTCCTGGCCGCGGCGCGAGCGGACGCTGAGGTGAACCTGCCGGATGAGGTCGCCCCGCCGATCGAGCAACCAGGAGCCGATCGCGCGTCGACGGCTGCACCCAGCGGCACCGTGACCTTCCTCTTCACCGACATCGCGGGCAGCACCGCGATGTGGGAGCAGCATCCCGACGCAATGCACATCGCCCTCGCTCGCCACGACACACTCCTGCGGCAGGCGGTCGAGCGATACGATGGTCACGTCTTCAAGACGGTTGGCGACAGCTTCTATGTGGCCTTTCGCACTCCCGCCGATGCCCTTGCCGCCGCCCTTGCCGCCCAGCACGCGCTCCAGTTGGAGCAGTGGAGCACCAGCGCCGCCCTGCGCGTGCGAATGGCACTCCATGCGGGTATGGTCGAACTGCGCGACGGCGACTATTTCGGCCCGCCTCTCAATCGCCTCGCGCGGCTGCTCGGGGTGGCCCACGGCGGGCAGATCCTACTCTCGCGCACGGTGATGGAATTGGTGTATGATCGGCTCTCACCCGATATGCAGTTGCGGGATCTGGGCATGCACCGCCTGAAGGATCTCGCTCAACCAGAGCATATTTTTCAGCTCATCGCCCCTGGCGTGCTCACTGTCTTTCCACCACTCAAGACGCTTGACACACGCCTCAGCAGCCTGCCGGCACAACCAACCCCGTTTATTGGACGCGAAAAGGAGCGTATGCTCGTACGGGTACTGCTCAGGCGCGCAGATGTGCGGCTGCTGACGCTGTGTGGCCCTGGCGGCACTGGGAAGACCAGACTGGCGCTGCAGGTGGCGGTAGAGTTGCTCGATGATTTTCCTGACGGAGTGGTTGTTGTCACACTTGCGTCGATCAGCGATCCCGCCCTGGTCATGCCGACTATCGCAAAGGCGCTCGGCGTCATGGAAGCCGGCGATCAGCCGCTGGTCGCCCTTCTGAGCGATGCACTGCGCGACCAGCACCTGCTGCTCCTGCTGGATAACTTCGAGCAGGTGCTACCGGCAGCCGAGGAGATCGCGGCGCTGCTGGCAGCTACCCATGGGCTGAAGATGATTGTGACCAGCCGGGCAGCCCTGCATCTCTCGTGGGAGCGCGAGTTTGCCGTGCCGCCACTCGCTGCTCCCGACCGTGCTCTGTTGCCATCGCTCGACCAGATAACCCGGTACGACGCGGTGATGCTCTTCGTGGCACGGGCGCAGGCAGTAAACGCTGACTTTGCTCTGACTGAAGAAAATGTCGCGGCGGTGGCCGAGATCTGCCGTCGGCTCGATGGTCTCCCGCTGGCGATCGAGCTGGCCACGGCCCGGAGCAAGCTGTTTACTCCGCAGACGCTGTTGGCCCGGCTCGACCGTCGCCTCGCCTTGTTAACCGGCGGCTCACAGGATCTTCCGGTGCGGCAGCGGACACTGCGCAGTACGATTGACTGGAGTTACAACCTGTTGGAACCATGGGAGCAGACGCTGTTCGCACGACTGGCCGTGTTCGCCGGGGGCTGCACGGTGGAGATGGCAGAGGCGGTCTGTTCTGGCATAGGCGATACGGCAACCGCTGTGTTGGATGGCCTCCAGTCGCTCGTCGATAAAACCCTCCTGCAGCAGACGCAAGGGTATACGAGCGAGTCGCGCTTCGTGATGCTGGAAACGATCCATGAATATGCGCTGGAACTGCTGATGGCGGGTGGCGAGGCGCCAGCCATGCAACGGAAGCATGCCGAGGTCTTTCTGGCCCTGGCTGAGATGGCCGAGTCAGAACTGGAAGGTGCGGACCAAGGGGCGTGGTTGAGCCAGCTGCAGCAGGAGCACGATAATCTGCGCGCGGCGCTGGATTGGGTCGTGGAGCATGGAGATGCAGACACCGGCCTGCGGTTCGCGCGGGCGCTCAGGCTGTTCTGGTTCATGCGCGGCCATCTCACTGAGGGACGCAGACGTCTCGCGCAGATTTTGAAGCTTATGGGGGGATCTGCAGCAGCCCGTGCGAAGGCGCTCGATAGCGCCGGCTTTCTGGCGCGCTATCAGGGCGATTACGCTGCGGCCGCCGCCATCATTAACGAGAGCCTGACGATCTGGCGAACACTTGGCGACAATCAGGGGATCGCCGACGCGCTGAGCAACCTTGGGTACGTGACCCTTCACCAGGGTGATTACGTCGCTGCACGAGTGATGTATGAAGAAAGCCTGGACCTGAATCGCTCGTTGCGAAACGAGCAGGGGTATGCCGATTGTCTTAGTCACCTGGGTAGTGCAGCCTTCTACCAGGGAGACACTGGTACGGCGCAGGCGCTTCACGAGGAGAGCCTGGCGATCTGGCGCAGGCTTGGCGATGTAGAGGGCGCCACCTATGCACTTTACAATCTCGGAGATGTTCTCTTTGCCCAGGGGGACTATGCAGCGGCAGCACTGCGGTTCAAGGAGAGCCTGACAGCATCGGTGGAGCTGGGCTGGCCATGGGGGATCGTCTGTGCAGTGGAGGGAGTGGCAGGCCTGGCTGCCTACTATGACCGCCACGAAGTTGCAATACAGCTCGCCGGCTTCGCTGCCCGGCTGCGCAAGAACATCGCGATCCCTCTCTCACTCGCCCGCCAGGCAGTCCTCGCGCGCTGGCTAGCGCCAGCGCGCCAGGCGTTGAGCGGAGCAGCGCACGTAGCAGCGTTGGAGGCGGGGGAGGCGCTCACCCTGGAGCAAGCGGTCGATCGCGCCTTCGCCGAATTGGCACTCGGCGCGGATACGGTCACGCGCGTCCAGCCACACGCACCCATCCACCCTTTGCAGGTAGACTACGGCGGGCTGACTGTTCGGGAGCGTGAGGTAGCGGCCCTGATTGCCGAGGGAAGATCGAACCGCACCATTGCGGCTGCCCTGGTGGTCGGGGTGAAGACGGTTGAAGCCCACACGAGCCGCATCCTCACGAAGCTCGGCTTTTCGTCACGCGCTCAAATCGCGGCCTGGGTGGTCGCGAAAGGGCTTGCCTCCGCGCGCCCCGATCTGGAGCGCGAGCGGTAACTCCGGTATGCGTATTGCGGCGTCCGGTGATGCGAGGGAAGCCAGCGATTGTAGGGTGGCAGACATTGCCATTGTAGGGTTTTCCCCGATGACAGTCGCATTGCCCTCAGGTAGACTGAGACAGGATTGACGCATGTCTTTCTGGAACCGGTAAGCTGCCTTGCGATAGCCTGCGGCAACGCCTTCATTCCAGAGAGCGACAAGGAGGAACACATGGAAGACCGCATCATGCTTGGGCCAGTCCACCATTTCGCCCTACGCGTAACGAATCTCGACCGCTCGATCACATTCTACCAGAAACTCTTCGGGTTCCAATTGGTGGTGGAGTTGCCGGATGTGACAATACTCAGCAACGGCACGCTAATCTTGGGCCTTCGCGGCCAGCAAGATGCCGAGCGAAACGATCGCTTCGACGAGTTCCGCGTGGGCTTGGATCACATCAGCTTCTCGGTCGGCAGCCGGGACGATCTCGAACGGGCCATCCAGATTCTCGATCAGTACGGCGTGGCACACGGCGAGCTCGAAGATATGGGACGCGATTTCGGACTGTACGTCCTGGCCTGCCGAGATCCTGATAATATTCAACTTGAGCTGACTGCAGCCTACAGTTAAAGGAACCCGAATACGATCGATAAGCAGCGCGTGGCGAGGAGCAAGGAAGCGTTGCCAACCGGCGCATGGTAGCAAGAGATCCACATCTACGCAACGAGGTCAAACCGCACGTTGCAACACATCGTTCATGTTTTGTATCGCTTTGCTCTTATATGCGCTCAATGGCTAACGCTCGAGCCGCACATCGCCCAGCGCGCCTTCGATCGCCTCCAGCGCCCGGTCGATCGCCGCGGCGTCGTGAGCGGCCGAGAAGCCGTGGTGCGCGGCGACATGGAAGTACACTCCGCGGCGGATACAGCCGGCGACGAAGCGACGCAGCATGGCATGATTCTGCAGCGCCGCCTGGCGGTAGTTGGTCACCTCGGCGCTGACGCCAAAATACATACCGAAGCGCGGGCCGACGTGCTGAAGGCGCAGTGGTACGCCGCTGCGCTCGATAATGTCGTGGAAACCATCGTAGAAACGCCGCCCCACCGCGGCGAGCCGTTCGTAAAAGCCTGGCTCGCGATAGGTCTCCAGCGCGGCGTGCGCCGCCAGCACGGCTGTCAGGTGCGCCAGGTATGTGCCGCTCAGCTCGCTGCCGCCCAGCGGGCGCAGGTGGCGCATCACCTCGCGCCGCCCGGCAATCGCGCTGATCGGCATGCCACCGCCAAACGCCTTGCCTAACACGCATAGATCGGGCACAACGCCGGTGTACTCCTGCGCGCCGCCAGGCGCCATCCTGAAGGCCGTCAGAACCTCGTCGAACAGCAGCAGCGCGCCATACCGGTCGCATAGCTCGCGGCACTGCTGGAGGAAGCCGGGCCGTGGCGCAATACAACCGGAGTCGTAGTTAATCGGCTCCAAGATCAGCGCCGCCGTATCCTGGCCGTGGCTCGCAAAGGCGGCCTCCAGGGCCGCCAGGTCGTTGAACGGCACTACCACCACCAGGTCGTCGAGGCGCGGCGGGATGCCGGCCGACTCGCGGTAGGGGATCGGGGCCTCGGCCGGCCCAGCCTGGTCGAGCGGCGGCGCCCAGCTATAGTTCAGGAAGTCGGAGTAGCCATGAAAGTGGCCCTCGAACTTGATCACCTTCTCGCGCTCGGTCGCGGCGCGCGCCAGGCGCAGCGCATGCATCACCGACTCGGTGCCGGAGCCGGCGAAGCGCACCATCTCGGCGCAGGGAACCATCTCGCTCATCAGCCGCGCCAGCGCAATATGGTGCTCGGTCTCGTAGGCGCACACCACGCCAAGCTCCAGCGCGCGGGCGACTGCGGCGCGGATACGCGGATGGTTGTGGCCCAGCAGCGACGCGCCGTGCGAGATACACATATCGACATACTCGCGCCCGTCGAGATCATAGACATACGGGCCATCACCACGCGCAACATAAAAGGGGTGCCCAATCGCCGGGTTGGCGCGGGCGGTCGCCGTCACGCCGCCGGGGAAATAACGCTGCGCGACCTCATAGAGCGTCTCGGCCGAGGTCATCGTCGTCCTCCTCGTATAATCTAGCGCAATTCCAAGAGACCTATTCGGCCTTCGGTCATGCTGAATCGCATCAGAAAGCGTAGAACTTTATCTGCAATCTCCAATTTGCAATTGTACTAGGAATACTGAGCTGCCAGATAGATTGTAGCATAGTCAGCGAAGATCGCGCTATGAATTATCTTCTCGAGACCAATATCATCTCTGAACTCGTCGCCAAACAACCAAACACCCGCGTCGTGGAGTGGATTGACACGCTTGATCCCAGTCGCATCTATTTGAGTGTCATCACGATTGGTGAGTTACACAAGGGCATTGAGAAATTGCCAATCTCGAAGCACAAAGAGACGCTGAGCGATTGGCTCATGACGGATCTGTTACTCCGCTTTAGCGGCCGGATTCTCCTGCTCGATATCGAGGTTATGCTCACGTGGGGAACGCTCACGGGACAATTAGAACGCGGCGGGAGGCGGCTTTCCGCGATCGACTCGCTGATTGCGGCTCTCGCGCTCCATCACAACTATACACTCGTGACACGCAATGAAGACGACTTCCAGGACACCGGTATTGCGCTCATCAATCCATGGAAATAAGCATGCTGGGTCAACGCTCTCAAGATACGGATACCATCTGATCAGAGTAGTCGCGCCTGATCTTCCGCGTCGGCGCCGGGTGGCGGCTCGTTCGTCTGCGGCGGTCCGGCTGCGCCGGCCCACGACCGGGCCGCGCGATAGCGCAGCCGCACGATCGCCCTGCGCACCGGCCGCAGCCGTAGCGCCAATAGTATTCCGACGACGACCGCGTATCTGATCGGCGCGTCCTTGATATCCCGATCCAGCCAGAAGAAATGCAGGGCGCTCAGCGGCGCCGCCAGATACACCAGCCAGTGCAGCATGCGCCAGCGTTTGCCCAGGCGCCGCTGCCAGGCGCTCGTCGAGGTGAGCGCCAGCGGCACCAGCATGAGAAATGCGACCAGCCCAACCGACATCGCGCGCCGTTCCTGAATGTCGCGCCAGATCAGCTCGAAGTCGAGCTCGGCGTCGAATACGGCGTAGATCAGCAGATGGAGTGCGATGTAGGTGAATGCATATAATCCGAGCGAGCGCCGAATCAGAATGGCCTGGCGCCAGCCGAACAGCGTATTGGCCGGTGTACAGGCCAGCGCGGCCACCAGCAGCAATAGCCCAACTATCCCAGTACGGAGCGTTAGGAACCGGATCGGGTTGGCGGTCAGGTCGTCGCGCAGATAGTCGATCGCCAACACGATCAGCGGCGCGAGCGCGAGGGCATGGGCGAGCGCACGATACCAATGATGTTTGAGCCACGGCATATTACGACAACTGCTGGCCAAAGTCGCCTTCAAAGTCGCGCCATACGCTATGAATATGCGTGCCGCCATTGCGCGAGTTGTCGAACTCGAGCAGGAAGGTCGGGCCCTGCAGGCGGTAATATTGCGGGCGGCGCGGCGCGAGGCTGCCGGCCCAGCCAAAGCGAATATTCTCGATGCCTGCGCCGCTGATACGCTCGAAGCTTGGCGTCGCGATGCTCTCGGGCAGCACCCCAAGATAGGTCTGGATGATTTCGAGCGCGAGTTTGCGCTGATCGGCGGCGATGTCGCCGAGCGCGATGCCGACCGGATCGAGCGGGCGCACATATGGCTGGTTCTGGGTGACATGGTTGGTCAGCGTTCGGGTCTGGAAGATCGCCACGGCGCGTCTGCTGTCGTCGAGCGAGCTGACCAGTTCACGCGCGGCGTCTTCCTCACGCGCCATGGCGCGCATTCCAGCATCTGTCGCGGTCGGCCATGCTCCGTTAAAGAAGGGAGTGGCGGAAACCTGCTCGCCCATAATCGTGAAGTTGCGCGAGAGATGGTGGCCTTCGAAGCGCCAGCCCCACGACTCCGCGGCGCCTGGCGTACCGAAGACCGTGACATAATATAAGTCGGGGTCGTTGCCTAATTCGCGCTGCAGCGACATGATGTCGAGCGCTTTTTGGTACCCGGCCTCAGACACACTCGCGCGCAGCAGCGCCAGCGCCAGCGTGCGCTGGTCGGAGGTCATGTCGCGCAGCGGCAGCCCGTTGCGCGGAAACCCGCTGGGCGTGGTCCAGTGCCAGCGCTGGCGCTCGGAGTCGCCGAACGCATAGGTGGCTTTCGACCGGGCATCGCCGTCGAGTGCCACCAGCAACAGCATCGCGGCCTGGGCGATCTCCGAGCCAAGAGTCGCCGATGGCGCTTCGGGCATCGCCACGGCGGTTGGCGCCGCAGCGCCAGTTGTTGCTGGCGCCTTCGCCGGCAGGGCAGTGCTCGACGCGGGCGTGCTGGTGTTTGCCACACTCGCCGCCGGTGGCACGGCGGGCTGCGGCGACTGCCCGGATGTGGCCGCCGGATTGGCCGTCGACGTGCAGGCGGCCACCAGGCCGCCGAAGCCGCTCAGGAGCGCGAGTCGCAGCGCCTGGCGGCGGCTGAGCTTGGTAGTCATGCAACCTCCTTTGGGCGCCAGCGCGCCGGCAACCGGATGCCCTGTCACAATCGGCTCGCGTCCCCGCGAACTGCTAGCTGATCTTCAGGCCGAACGCTGTCGTAAGAGGGTGATGCGTGGCCTGGCAGACGGAGTGCAAATCTGCCCCGCAAAGGCATCGTCGTGGATCAAGAGAAGCGGCTGGATCTGGTCTTTATTATAGTACCGGCGCGCGTCTGCAGGATGAGAGCATGCTAAGAATTATTGTGCGCCAGCGATAGCTCGTCGCCCGGCAGAATGTTTGCGAAACCACGACGACTTTTTCACGCTAGCGGCACGGCTGTTGCTTCCAAGGCGATCAGTGCCTGTATTGAACAACTATCATACATAGGCGGGAGGGAGACAATATCATGGAGCGGCAATCCGAATTTCTTACGCTCGACGCCATTGCCGATCTGCTCAAGGTGGGAATTCCCACGGTGCAAAGCCTGATCAATCGCGGCATTCTTGAGAGCCAGACCCAGGATCAACAGACCATGGTGCCCTACCGCGCCGTGCTGGCATTCCTGCGCGACGATCAGCGCAAGCTGCTCGGCGAGCACGGCCAGGCGCCCGATCTAGGTTTATTAACAGGCGATGAGCCAGCGCCATAGATCGGCATATCTGAATCAACGTCCTGGCAAACGAGCCAGCCTTCAACGCCGGCTATGGCCCGGCGCTCAACGCCTACGGCCAGGTCGAGACCGACGCCGCCTCCATGAAATGAAGGCCCGATCTACGCTTCGGCGGGGTGGCGCCGCTTTTATAGTGACGAAGAAGCAAGTGACATAGCACCCTATTGCCCTTTGTGTCCTATGCCAGTGCGGTACCAATAGGCGATACTCAGATCCTTGAGCGCGATTTATTATAACGATTGGCGTTGGTTCGCGAGTCGCGACCTAACGTCCATGCGTGAATCGCGCAAGGAGGATCTTTCATGAGCGCCTTCAATTCGATTGGCTCCAAGTTGATTCTGGGGTTTGCCACAATGCTGCTGTTCGTCTCTCTGGTTGGCTTCGTGTCTTGGTGGGGTCTCACCAATATCGCGGCCACCTATGTTGAGACGGCTGACGACAATCTTGATGGCGCGGTCTATCTTTCCAATGCCAAGAATGCGCTCTGGGAACTTCGCTTCGGCATCGCCAACTACCGCCTCTTTACCGCCGATGGTCGTGCGCGGATTCTCACCGACCAAGACAACTGGTATCGCGCGGTCGACGAGAATATCAGATCCTATGAAGCTGGGGCGCGGGGCCCCGAAGAACTGGCATTGCTCGCGGCCTGGAGGCAATCGTATCAACAGTATGTCACTGCGCGGCCCCGCTTTTTTGAGCTTGTCGACGAGGGCAAGATCGAGGAAGCGACGCAGTGGCGGGCGGCCCAGACCAATCGCCACGCTTCCGAGGCTGTCGCGACGATTGAGCAGCTGACGGGGCTCCAGCACCAGTTGGCGAACGCGAAAGTGCAAGCGGCTACCACAACCGCATATAGGGTGGAGTGGACATTGCTTGGCACCGTGGTGCTGAGCGTTGTGATTGGTCTCAGTATTATCCAGTTCGTCCTGCGGCGTATCACCTATCGGCTGCAGACAGTTACGCAGGTGGTCGAGAAGATCATCAGTGGCGATCTTGAGATTCAGGCCGATGCGTCGTCGGCGGATGAAATTGGTATCTTCAGCGCCGCCTTCAACACCATGACAAGCACTATTCGCCAGCAAACCCAGGCGCTTGCGGCGCAAGTCGACGCGGCCAAGCGCGCCCAGGATGAAGCCGAAGCTGCGCGCGCCGCCATCGCCGCACAACTCGCGACGATTGAGGAGCAGCATGCCGTCATTCGGGAGATGAGCGTGCCGATCTTGCCGCTCTCCGACACCGTCCTGGTGATGCCGTTGGTTGGCGCCTTGGATCACGCGCGCCTCGAGATTGCCCAAGAACGCACACTACGGCTCCTCGCCGGATCGAAAACGCGCTATCTGATCCTTGATATTACGGGTGTTCCGCTTGTCGATACGCATGTCGCACAAGGACTGATACACATTGTCCAAGCCGCGCGACTGCTGGGAACGGAGGTGCTGCTGGTGGGCATCCGGCCGGAGGTCGCACAAGCGCTTGTAGAACTGGGCATCCAACTCGACGACATGACGACCAAGAGCACGTTGCAGAGTGGCATTGCGTATGCCATGGGCGGGATATAGATCGGGCTGCGATCGCAACCGCCAGCGGTTCCTATCGGAATTCGTTGGCACCTCAACGCGGCATGCATACCACTATGGAGCGATCCGCGCCTGCCGTCTTCGAAATGTCCCATTGTTGTGCCATATTGCTGGCAGACGACTTGCTACAACAGGTCGCGACTCTCCACGACTACTAAGAGTATCATGTAGATGCACCCGAATCGCTCCTGACGGTTCGCGAGGTCGCGGCCTATCTGGCCTGTGCAGAAGAGACTGTCAAGCGCCTCGTGCGGCGCGGCGAGCTGCCGGCCACGCGCATTGGGACGCGGCTGCGCTTTGCCCGGGCCGATGTTGAGGCCTATCAGGCCGCGCACGCCGCACATTTAACCGCTCGCGGAGTGCGCTCTCAGGCCGCGAAACATGCAACCCCTTCGCACTTCAACCCACGCGCACTCCAAGCTCAGCCGCTGCGTACCTCACCCAGCTCCAACTGGTCACCGGGGTATTTACACAATTGCATACGCCATCACAGGCGGCGGAGCTAGTGCTGCGCCAATGTGTACGCGCGCTCGACGCCAGCAGCGGCCTGCTCAGTCTGGTGGGCAAAGACCGGACGCTCGATATGGTGTATACAATTGGCTATGCGAGCGGTGATCTGGATTATTGGCGGCGCCTGGCGCTTGATGCGCCCTTGCCGCTTCCCGATGTGGTGCGCCGTGGCGAGCCGCGCTTCTTCGAAACCGTGACGGCCCTCCAGGCGCACTACCCGCAGCTCGCCGGCGAGGCAATCACAAGCGCGGCATGGGCCATGATCCCGCTGCCGATCGACGACAGGGTGATCGGCGGGATTGGCGGACGTGCGGTCGCTTCAAACTGCCAATCTATGATCGCGCCGCTGCGGGGGGTGGCGGGATGACCCCAAGTTGGATCAACACACCGATCCAGTCGGCGTTGGCATAATGCAACACAATCTTGCTGTCGACAATTTGATCCATGAGCAGCACGTTCCACGTCATGTGCTTGCCGGTTGGGGCCACACCCATGAATGGCCCCAAGTGCGTGCCGCTGACACTGGCACGCGTCGCGACGATGTCGCCTTCCGCGATTTGCTGTTCAATGGTATGCTGCGCGTCCGGAAAGGCGGCGCTCAGGAGCGGGTGGCGCTGCACGGTTTCATACAGCCCGGGATGCTGCTTGAGTGCCGCAAAGTTCTGCTGATCAAGCGCGGCTAAGAAGTGACGGATAATGGTCTTGTTCGATTCGCCTGACGTGGATACACTCCTTCGAAATGAGGTGGGAACGGCCCAAGTTTGGATTATACTTCACAAATTGCCAATGAATAGCCAATGTACTGTTTGTCCGCTCCATGCGCTATAATGGTCGGACTTACGCAATGACCATTGTGAATAGCCAAAGCTTGTGCTCGGTCTGTTACTCCGCATGTGCCCGTTCGCCCAGAAGGTAGCTGAGTTTCATGCTCGTAGAGCGAAAAAACGAAGAAGGAGGAACGACGATGACCCACCTGCGGCTCCCGGCATCGGTGTTGTGCCTGTTCGTATGCCTCACTTTGCTGACCCCAACGGTCAGCGCGGCGGACAAGTCCAATTACCAGACTGGCTTCACGCGCTGGCGCGCGGCCGACGGCGGATTCGCGGCCTGGCAGCGCGACGGCGTGAGCCTGGCTGCTGACGGCAAGCTCCAGTTCGATCCCCTGACTGCGCATCCAGGCAGCGACCCCTATCCTGCCGGCGGCTACTATGGCCACAACTACTACAACGGTGGCAGCTTCTTCGTTGGCGAGACCACCAGCCCGGGGGTGCCCACCAGCCCGGTGGTGCCCACCAGCTTTGGCTTCTCTGAAGCGATTGCTTCCTGGAACGCCGATACGCCCGCCGGCTCGTGGATCGAGACGCAGATCCGCGTGCAGCTCGGCACTCGTTGGACCAAGTGGTACAACCTTGGGATCTGGGCCGCCGATCACTCGACTATCGACCGTCACTCGGTCAAGCTTCAGGGCGACGCAGATGGATATGTAGCGGTGGATACGCTTGTGCTGGCCAAGAAGACCATCGCCAATGCATTCCAGCTCAAGCTGCGGCTGTTTAGCACCAATGGCGCAATCCCCAGCGTGCGGAACGTCTCGCTGGCGTACTCGACCACAATCAAGAAGTCGAGCACGCTGCCTGCGGGCGACCCGAGGCTGTGGAATAAGCTTCTGAACGTACCAGAATGCTCGCAGATGGTCTACCCGGATGGCGGCGAAGTCTGGTGCAGCCCAACCTCAACCTCGATGGTGCTCGGGTATTGGAATCACGACACCGGCCCATGCGAGCCGCGCGTGCGCGCCGCCGTAGAAGGTGTGTACGATTGGGTTTACGATGGGCACGGCAATTGGCCGTTCAACACCGCCTACGCCGCTACCCAGGGCTATGAAGGCTATGTCGCGCGCTTCACCAGCCTGGCTCAGCTCGAGCCGTGGATCGCGGGCGGCGTGCCGGTGGTGATGAGCATAGCCTGGAAGAAGGGCGACCTGACCGGCTCGACCATCCCATCGACCAATGGCCACCTGCTGGTGCTGGTCGGCTTCGATCCTTCCGGCAACCCGATCATCAACGATCCCGCCGCCGCAAGCGATGCACAGGTGCGCGTCACTTACCAACGCAGCGAATTCGAGCCGCTCTGGCTGGAAGCATCCGGCGGCACGGTCTACCTGATCTACCCGCCTGGATTGACAGTTCCATCGCTGTAACGCGGGCAGGGAGAAGCCGATGTTTGAAGGGTTTGAGCTTGCCATGATTGACACGGGTGCGGCGGTCATTCGGGTGCGCCACGGCGGGAGCGGGCCGCCGCTGCTGCTGCTGCACGGCCATCCGCAGACGCATCTGATCTGGCACCGGGTGGCCCCGCGCCTCGCACGCGATTTCACCGTGGTCGCCGCGGATCTACGCGGGTACGGCGATAGCTCAAAGCCGCCGACCACCACGGATCATGCGCCGTATTCGAAGCGCGCGATGGCCGAGGATCAGATCGCGGTGATGCGGCAGTTGGGATTCGATCGGTTCGGCGTGGCCGGGCACGACCGCGGCGGCCGTTGCGCGTATCGCATGGCGCTCGATCACCCGGAGTGCGTTGGCAAGCTGGCCGTGCTCGACATCGTTCCGACCGGTGAGGCATTCCGGCGCGCCAACATGGCGTTCGGCCTGGGCTACTGGCACTGGTTTTTCCTTGCACAGCCCGATCCGCTGCCAGAGCGGATGATCGGAGCCAACCCCGACAACTTCTATTTTCGCGGCCCGCGCGATCTCTTCGATTCGGAAGCGCTCGCGGACTACCTGCGCTGTGTGCGCAATCCCGAAACCATCCACGCCATGTGCGAGGACTACCGGGCCGGCGCCACAATCGACTTCGCGCTCGACGAAGCCGATCGCGGGAATCGCCGGATCGCCTGCCCGGTGTTGGCCCTTTGGGGTCGCCGTGGGCAACTCGAAGCCTGGTACGATGTGCTGGCGATCTGGCGCGACTGGGCCAGCGACGTGCGCGGCCGTGCGCTCGACTGCGGCCATTATCTCGCCGAGGAAGCGCCAGAGGAAGTCGCCGCCGAGCTGGCCGATTTCTTCGCGGCGAGATAACGCGTCTCTCTACTCTACTAGCGTTAACGCTCCTTTCTGTATTTCGCGGGTGTTAGTTCCAAACAGCCGTCGCCGCACCAGGTTGGCGTCGCGAGCGGTGAGGATGGACACGCCGATACTGCCAAGCTCGGCCTGGAGCGCGGCGCTGGAAGCACACGAATCCTCGAAGAGCTCGAAGAGCGCTGCGGCGCTGTCGTCGGCCGCGATCCGATTGATCACGATCTTCGGGCACACAGTGCATCGATGAATGATCATCAGCTCGCCATCTCGCTCGCTGGCATACTTATTCCTGCAGCGCTTGGTGGTTAGCCCGATCGGCCTCATCGTCGCCCGGCATCCGGCCAGGCGATCGCCGGCGTTCAGCCCGTCGAGATGGCGCGACCAAAGGCAGCCAGGGCAGTGGTTGCGGTTCTGCACGCCAGCGATGATCGCGGCGCAGGGAACGTACAGGTTGCAGTGGCGGCAGATGAATCCCTGCTCGCCGCGACGAGTCTGCGTGCGGCGCGTCTTCGTTTGATACTGAAATCGGTTGTTGCGTGGATGTGACACGTTTGAACTCCAGATTATCTGATGTGCCACCGCCGCATTGCGCGGAGGTGGCGAGAATGCAAAAAACCAGCCGCGGGATTTCCCCGTGGCTGGTCTAGAGTTCTGGAGCACATTTACCGCGTCGGCGAGCCGCCATCAATGGTCGGCGCTGGGCGCGGCGAGCAGAAGCGGTCCTCGTCGGACATGCTACATACAAATGCCACGGGGCACAAGTGCACCAGTGGCGAAGGCGTTATCCTCTCCCATGCCTCAGACAAGGCTCTGAATCAATCGCCAAGGTAGCCGCACTGAAGCTGCTGCCAGGACGCACTAATTCGAGCTCGATGTACCAAAGCACATCCGGAAGAGAATCGGCTTATTCTCCGATCCGCAGGTGTACCCGTACGAATATGTGAGCAAGCACCGACGCCTGAGTATTCATGCACTCCTCATTTGCTTCAAAAGTGACTGTCAACAATGTGTTCAGCATAGCAGTTATCCGCCATTCACGCATCAGTCTGCGGATGGATCGAGCGGCAAGCTTTTCCAAGCCAGGTCGTACATTTGCGTCACCGGAAGAATTAGGGCATACTACCACGGATCAAAAATCTCTCGAACGTTTTTTCGTTCGATACGAAGAACAAAATCCGTGTTTTGCCAGTGATTGCATAAGCCCTGTGATGATACCTTAAGCAATTGGAGGTTCATGAGCCATGACCAACACAGCGCTTCCGGCGGAGACCCGCATCGGGCATGTACATCTCAAAGTTGCCGACCTCGAGCGGGCGATCCACTTCTACCGCGACCTGCTGGGCTTCGATCTGCTGATGAACATGGGCACCGCCGCTTTTCTTTCCGCGGGCGGCTACCATCACCATATCGCCCTCAACACCTGGGAAAGCCAGGGCGGATCGCCCCCCGCTCCCGGCACGACCGGGCTCTACCATTTCGCCATCAACTACCCGACGCGCCGCGACCTGGCCGCCGCGCTCGTTCGGCTGCTGGATGGCGGCTGGGGCATCGACGGTGCGTCCGACCACGGCACGCACGAGGCGATTTACCTGCACGATCCGGATTTCAATGGGCTCGAGCTGGCGTGGGACCGGTCTCCGAATGAGTGGCCGCGGAAGGATGGCGCGATCATATTCAGCCGGAAGTCGCTCGACTTTGCGGGTCTCCTCGGCGAACTTGGCGAGCCGGCCCCTACGAGTCATTTGGCGAGACTGGCGGTCTACACATAGTACCATTGCAGATTGCAGACCTTTCCTGAGCGCAGTCGAAGGATTGCAGATTGTAGATTAACGAAGATCGATCTTTCATGCTCGGTTCACCCAGAGGGTACCCCGTTCTCAGTTCTCGGTTCTTCATGCCTACAGGGGAATAGTCATGCCCGATCCGGCTGGAAAAGTGATCATTACGTGCGCCCTGACGGGTGGGATTCATGGGAAAGAAGCCAACCCCAACCTGCCGGAGCAGCCCGACGAGATCGTGACGCAGGGGATTGCGGCCTGGCGCGAGGGCGCGGCCATTCTGCATGTTCATGCCCGTAACCCCGACGGCACTAACACGATGAGCCTGGAGATCTACCGCGAGCTGCACCAGCGACTGTGTGCCGAGACCGACGCGATTATCCAGCTCACAACCGGCGGCAGCCCGGTGCTGCCAGTCGAGCAGCGGCTGAACACCGTACTCCTGGCGCCGGAGATGTGCTCGTTGAATCTGGGGCTGCTGAATTTCTTCATCCGTGGGCAGCAGGTCTTCTTCAGCAACCACCGCTCCGATATCGTCCGCTTCGCGCAAGAGATGCAGGCGCGCGGTGTGAAGCCGGAGCTGGAAGCCTACAACGAGGCGATGCTGGAGGAGGCCGAGTATCTGATCGGCGCCGGATTGCTCGAACCGCCGTATCTGATCAATTGTGTTCTCCACACGCCCACCCAGGGTGGGCTGCGCGGGTCGCCACGCAACCTCATGGGCATGGTCGAGCGCATGCCGCCCGAAAGCATTATCAACGTCAGCTCGATGGGGCGCACGCAGCTGCCGATCACGACAATGGCGCTGGCGATCGGGCTGAACGTGCGCGTTGGCATGGAAGACAACGTGTACTATCGCCATGGCGAATTGGTCGAGCATAACGCGCGGCTGGTGGCGCGCACCGTACGAATCGCCCGCGAGTTGGATCGCGAGCCGGCTTCGCCCGCCGAAGCACGCGCGCTCCTTGGTCTACGCGGCCGCCAAAGCGGTCAGCTGCCCGAGCCTGCGCACAGGTGACCAGATGACAAGATGAGCAGACGCATCTTGTCATCGGGTCATCGGGATGCATTATCGCGAGTCCCTACTTCTGGCTGCTGACTTCTGACTTCTACACATGAGGAGCAAGTATGGCTTCTAATCTGTTCGACATCAGCGGCCGGGTCGCGATGATCACCGGCGGCGGGCGCGGGCTGGGTGCGGCGCTGGCAAGCAGCTTCGCCGCGGCCGGCGCGCGTGTAGTGATCGGCGATCAGGACGAGCAAACCGCGCAGGAAAGCGCCGCGGGGATTTGTGCGCGCGGTGACGTGGCGCTCGCTGCGCGCTGTGATATCACCGATGAACAGGAGGTGCATGACCTGGTCGATCTCGCCGTTCAGACGTACGGCCGGCTTGACATTTTGGTGAATAACGCCGGTATTAACATCCCCAAGCCGGCGGAGGATCTGGCGCTGGATGAGTGGAACCGCATCATTGGCGTCAATCTGACCGGCACGTTCATCTGCTGCCAGATCGGCGGCATGGTCATGCTGCGCCAGGGTGAAGGCTGCATCGTCAATATCTGCTCGATCCACGGCCACGTCGGCAGCTACGTGCATAAGGCCGCCGCCTACAACGCCAGCAAGGCCGGGATGATCAACTTGACCCGCTCACTCGCGCTCGAATGGGGCGAGCGTGGCGTGCGGGTGAACGGCATTTCGCCCGGCCCACTGCGCACCGAGCTGATGGCCAAGCGGCTCGAGAACCCCGACTATGTTCGTAAGCTGATGGAGCGGCCGGCAATCAAGCGGATCGGCGTGCCCGAAGATATCGTCGGCGCCGCGATCTTCCTGGCGTCGCCAGCCGCGGCCTGGCTCACCGGCCAGATTCTTGCCGTCGATGGCGGTTGGCTTGCCGCCTAGATCACTGCAGATTCACCGGGTACCCTCTGGGTGTGGGTACCCGATTGTAGATTGCAAACTGTGTCTAGCTTATATCAATCATCTCCGCACTCCTGACTCCTGGCTTCTTGCTTCTACTGCAGGCGACTCTTCGCGCTCCGCTAGCGCCGCAGCTTCGGCCGCGACCTGGCGCAGGGCTGCCCGCAGCTCGGGCGGCTGGCGAATAACGAATGGGCACTTCAACATCAGAAGCATGCGCGCCATCCAATCGAGGCGTTCGACATGCGCGCGCATCACCACCCCGCTCGGCGCCTGCTCGAGCAGCCCGTTGCCAGGCGGAATACGTCGCTGCGCCTCGGCCAACGTTGTTTCTAGTAATACCTCGATCTGCCAGCCCCACGGCGCAGTCGCCAACGACTGAAGCACTTGTTTGAGACTATCAAACTCCGGCGGGCGCGCGAATGTTTCGGTCTCGAGTTCGGCGGAGAGCACACGGTCGAGCCGAAAGACCCGCACTGCGTTACGTAGGTGGCACCATCCAATGGTGTACCAGCGCTCCCAGTGATAAACCACACCATAGGGGTCGAAGCTGCGCGCGGTTTCTTCGCGGTGCGATTGATAGCGTAGGTGCACGCGGCGCGTCTGTTGCGCGGCCATGCTGAGACACATAAGGATTTCGCCCTGTGGCTGGGGCGCCGGCGGCGTGGGACTAAAGGAGACCACCGCCTGGACCGCCTGCACTCGTTCGCGTAGGCCCTGCGGCAGAACTCGCTCGATTTTGGCCAGTGCTCCCTCGATCGCCAGGGCATCGGCGGCAATGCCTTGACGCCGCGCGGCGATCAGGCTGAGGGTGATCGCCAATGCCTCGTCGTCGGTCAACATCAGCGGCGGCAGCTTGAAACCCGGTCGTATGCGATAGCCACCATACGGTCCGTAGATCGCTTCGATCGGAATGCCAAGATCCTGCAGCATCGTAATGTAGCGCCGCACAGTCCGGCGGTCGACCTCCAGGCGCGCGGCAAGCTCTGATCCACTCAGGCTCGCACGGGCCTGCAGCAGCTCAAGAATCGTCAGAACGCGGGTGGTCGGCTGATACATCTTTTTCTCATTCTATTATCTTCGAGCGTTTCTTTATCTTCTTTCTGTTCTTCATTTTTCGCTCGTAGAGCGAAAAATGAAGAACAGCGAACATTGGGAGGTGCCATGCTGCCGCAGGCAAGGTCGTCTGCAACGCGAGCGATTGCGTAAATCATGTCGATAAGGGCGCATTATACCCTAATCACCTGGTAGACTGAACAGGTGCTCGCGATGCAATGCCATCCATTGCATAGATTCATCCGTATCTTGTTGATAAATAGGACTTACACATATGAAACAGCGGTTGTGTGGACCAGTGTTGCGCCTGTGCTGCACGATGCGCACTTCTTGAGGAGATCGCCATGGCGAACTATACCAAACCAGCGGATGCCGAACTTCGGCAGCAACTGTCGCCCGAACAATACAAAGTGACACAGCAAGAAGGCACCGAGCGACCCTTTGCCAATGCCTATTGGGACAATAAGCACCCCGGTATCTATGTGGATATCGTCTCTGGAGAACCGTTATTCAGCTCGCTCGATAAGTATGACTCAGGGACCGGCTGGCCGAGCTTTACCAAGCCCTTGGAGCCAGACAATATTGCCACCGACACCGACCGCAAATTGTTCATGACCCGCACAGAAGTACGATCCAAACATGCCGATTCCCATCTAGGGCATGTCTTTGACGACGGCCCGGCCCCCACCGGCCAACGCTATTGTATGAACTCGGCCGCGCTGCGATTCATACCAGTGGAGCGCTTGGAGGAAGAAGGCTACGGGGAATATCTATCGATGTTCCCATAGATCGGGAGGGGCGCGATGTACCAAACAGATATGTACGAAGGCATGCTCGCGGAAACCGTCTCGATGCCCGGCAATCATGGAGAGCTGATCAATGCGTATCTTGCGCGGCCCATGGGGGCTGGGCCGTTCCCAGGGCTGGTGTTGGTTCACCATCTGCCTGGTTGGGATGAATGGTACCGCGAGGCCACTCGCAGGTTCGCCCACCATGGCTATGTGGCTATTTCACCCAATCTCTACTATCGCGACGGCCATGGGACTCCCGAGGATGTGGCGGCCAAAGTGCGCGCGGCGGGCGGCGTGTCCGACGATCAAGTGCTGGGCGATCTTGCGGGAGCGATGCAGTACCTGCGCTCGCTGCCCTATTTCGCGGGCAAAGTAGGGGTTTTTGGCACCTGCTCAGGCGGCCGCCATGCCTTCCTCGCCGCATGCCGGGTGCAGGGGTTCGATGCTGCCGTCGACTGCTGGGGCGGGGGAGTGGTGATGGCACAATCGGACCTCACGCCCAAGCGGCCGGTCGCCCCGATCGACTATACCAAAGACCTGTCATGCCCGCTGCTAGGCCTCTTTGGCGATGAGGATCACAGCCCCACACCGCAACAAGTGGCCCAACACGAGCAAGAACTCAAGCGGCAGGGCAAAACCTACGAGTTCCATATGTATCCGAAAGCCGGCCATGGCTTTTTCTACTATCACCGGCCGAACTATCGGCCGGAGCAGGCAGTCGACGGCTGGCAGAAGGTGTTCGCTTTTCTTGAAACCTATCTCGGAACGCCGGCGCAGTCAGCCTAGAATATCGGTCAAGAATCCACGAATTGCACGAATATAGGCGAATATTTTGTACTATGTTCGTGTAGATGAGCATTATTCGCGGTTAGCTTCCGAATACTTGACCAGCGCTCTAGCCGATCATAAGGAGTGCGATCGATGTGTACGATGATTGTTCAGCAAGTGGCGATCGACGGCAGCGGCAAGGGAACAAGCGGGTGGTTCACTTTACGTCAGGCGAACGTGTCGTATGACCATCCGTTCCATGCGCCGTTGGAACATGCGCTGAACATCGATTTCGTGAATGAGGCGCAGGGGCCGGGGGCGCGGGTCGCAGTGGAACTTAGTGCCGCGTCGGCCCGAACGCTGGTCGAGACGATCCTCGCGGTGTTAGATCGGGCTGCGGCAGGCGGACACCTGGAGCCAGTAGCAAGCGATGCCTCACGTTGATACGGCGACCCTATAGTGCGTCAATGCTGGCGGCCGTACAGACCCGATTCCGCCCATCTGCTTTCGCTTGATAGAGCGCGGCATCAGCCTGTTGTAACAGCGCATCGAGCGTGGCGACATCTGTCGACTCGATGCTCGCTACACCAAAGCTAGCAGCCAACTCAACCTGTCGGCCGTCCTCCAAGAGTAGCGGTGTTGCACGAATGCTCGCGCGCACCCGATCAGCAACCATGGCGGCCTGGGCAAGCGTGGTCTCTGGCAGCACGATCAACAGCTCCTCCCCGCCCCAGCGCCCAACGATATCATATGGCCGGACATTTTGCACCACGGTTGCAGCGATCAGGCACAGCCCCTGGTCGCCGATGTGGTGACCGTAGCGGTCATTGACCTGCTTGAAGTGATCGACGTCAAGCAAAACCACACTCAGGCTCGTTCCGTTGCGCTGCGCCCGAACCAATTCACTGTTGGCGTTCGCGGTGAGCGCGCGGCGGTTCCTCAACCCGGTCAGGCTATCGGTATCGCGCGCCTCGCGTAGCCGCATCTCAAGATCGACGATGCGCGACCCGATCGCAATGCGTGCACGCAGTTCGTTCGTATCACAAGGCTTGGTCAGGTAGTCGTCTGCGCCAGCATCCAAACCGGCGACCACATCGGTCAGATCACCCTTTGCGGTCAGCAGCACGATATAGGTGTAGCCTGGCAGATTCGCACCACGGATGCGACGAATCAGCCCTGGTCCATCGAGGGTCGGCATCATCCAATCGGTGATAACAATCGAGATCGCTTCCTGTTGAAGCAAACTCCAAGCCAGCTCGCCATTTGCCACATCGCGCACATCATAGTCTAGGCGCGCGAGTAGGGCGCGTAGCAGGCGGCGCTGGAAGGGGTCATCATCCACTATCAAGATTTTCATTGTCGACCTCGGGTACGCGCATGCAAACATGGTATGAGCGCAGATATGAGATACGATACGTTGTGCGTGGTGCAAAATCAATGCGTACGATTGAGCAAATTGATACCAGATTACGATCGGCGCGTCGCAGGGGTTGATCTGCTACAATAGCTGCGAGCCGGTATCGTAGAAGGAACGTATCTGTGATGATCGACAGAGCGATGGATCGGATCATCGAACGGGTGATTGCCTGGGGAGAAGCGCGGCCCGATATTCGGGCGGCTTTCATTGTCGGCTCGCGTGCCCGGGCCGACCATCCTGCGGATGAGTGGTCGGATTTAGACGTCGTGATCGTGGCGGATGATCCGCAGCCATACCTTGCATCAGCCGAATGGCTCTCGGCGATCGGGGATGCGCGGCTGACCTTTCTCGAACCAACCGCGGTTGGCGGCTTGACCGAACGGCGCGCGCTGTTCGATGGCGGGCTCGACGTCGATTTCACGTTTATTCCGACCGGGTACATTCAGCACATGCTCCAGCATGCGCTCCCGGTAGAAGTTGCGCGGGTATTTCAGCATGGCGTGCGGATCTTATTTGATAAAGATGCGGCGATCGCTGGCCTCGTGCATGCACCGCCTTCCGAACAGCCGCGCCTCAAGCTGCCGACATCGGCGGAGTATGGCGAACTCGTCAACGACTTTTTGTATCATGCGATCTGGGTCGCGAAGAAACTGCGCCGTGGCGAAGTATTCGTTGCCAAAACAAGCTGCGACATCCATATGAAGTGGTTGCTACTTCGCTTGATCGAATGGCATGCACAGGCGATCAACGGTCCCGTATATCAGACATGGCACGCGGGCCGTTTTCTCGAACAGTGGGCCGATCCGCGGATCATAGCCGATCTGGGCAGCACGTACGCGCAGTACGATGCCGCGGATGTTCGTCGCGCTTTATATGCAAGCCTGCGAGTTTTTCATTGGATTGCACTTGAGGCAGCCGATCACTTGCAATACGAATATCCACACGATGCTCACGCATACGTCGAGACCTGGCTCAACGCCCAGCTGCCTAAGGAAACCCAGCAGCACAATATACGAGCATGATCTATCTCATCATTTCGACGACATCTATAAGAGGTTTGGGCTTTAGATTTGTCGAAACAGGTCATTTTTCGAGTGATTCTTGGCACGCGTCGTGATAGATAGTCACAGTACACCTGATGATTGCGGCGGTCATCCTGGCCACGCTGGTAGCGTTGCTGTTTGGCCTCACGCCGTACCCTTTTCCTCACGGCTGCCAAATGGCGGCCGTTTCTTCTTTGCTCGACGATTTAGAGTGCGTCGATATAGTCTTTGGCCTCTTTCAATCCCGCGCCGGTAATCTCGCGATACAGCTTGATCGCCTGGATCTTCTGGCCCTGGAGCGCCAGCGCGTGTACTTCAGCCAGATCGCCGCTTCCTATTGGTGCTGGCTTGGCCGCGGGCAGCGGACCACCCGACTCCAGAGCATCGACATAGTCTTTGGCTTCTTTCAATTCTACGCCGGTCAGCTCACGATAGACCTTGATCGCCTGGATCTTCTGGCCCTGGAGCATGAGCCGATGCACTTCCTCCAGGCCACCGGCCGGTGGCGCGTCGATACTCACGGTCAGTTCCGGCGCCGCACCAGTCTGCTGCCAGCTCTCGACGTAGTCTTTGGCCTCTTTTAACCCCAGGCCGGTCAGCTCGCGCACATGCTTGATCGCGGCGATTTTATTGCCGCCGTCGATCAAGGCGCGAATCGCGGCTCGCTCCGCATCGGGAATATCGGTGACGCTATGGTAGTGCACGTTTGGCGCCGCGGCCGCGCGATCGAGCGAGCTACCCCAGCTGCGCTGGAGCATCATGGCGACCGTGCCGATCAGTACTAACACGACGACGCCTAGGATGATTAAGGTCGTGGTGTCCATAGGTTGCTCCTCTTTATTTAGACCCTATGCGGTTGCCCTTTCGCGCGGTTTTTGCCTTCGGCACGCTCCCCTTCGACAAGCTCAGGAACCGCAACCGCGGCACTTTATGTTTAATGTTTTGGTTTTTGCCCTCGTAGAGCGCAAAAACCAAAAAAGGAGAATGAGAAAAGCTGCTTCTTTGCGTTCTCAGTGGCCTCTGTGGCTCGATCTCAGCGTTCGACCGGGCGAATGCTGACAAGGTTGCTATGAAACGTGCTCTGCCCAGCCAGGTCAGCCAGCGCGTCGGACGTCGTCCAGTTGATGTTGCGTTGGCCGGGCGCTAGCCGGGCCCATGGTCCTTTTGGCGCTACCGCCACGCCCACCGGCACGTCGTCGGTAACCACAGCGCGCAGCTCGCATGCGCCGCGCGCGCTCTCGACCAGCACCATGCCGCCGTCGGCGATGCCGCACGCCAGCGCGTCAGCCGGGTGGATCTCGACGAATGGCGTGCCTTCTTTCGCCATCAGGCTCGGCTGGTTCGCAAAGCTGCTCGAGACATAGTGATGAGAAGCACCCGAGATCAGCACTAGTGGCGAGTCCGTAGTCCGTAGTCCGTAGTTCGTAGTTTGTCGATTATCGTCCTCTGTAACTGACAACGGACTGCGGACAACTGACGCATCGCGGAACTCGTCTGGGGGTCGGTACTGCGGCAGTGGGTCGATGCCGTGGTCGCGCATGGCCTCGCAGCGCAGCTCGGCTTTGCCCGAAGGCGTCGGAAAGCGGCCGTCGGCGAAAGGCACGCCGTTTTCGGGTGTGAAGCTGAGCGGCACGGTGCCTTCGTGCTGTAAGCGCTCGAGCGTGATACCGGCCAGATGCTGGTTGCTCGCACGGGTCGCGTCGAGCACGCCGCGGATGGCCTCCTCGCCGCTCTCGCGCAGCCAGGGTTCATTGTAGCCCATGGCCGCGGCTAGGAGTCGCATCACATCCCAGTTGCTCTTGGCCTTGCCCAATGGCGCGATCGCCGGGTTGTTGTATTGTAAGTTGCGATGCCCATACGCTTTATGCAGATCGACGTGCTCGAGCTGGCTCGTCGCCGGCAGCACGATGTCGGCATAGCTGGCAGTATCGGTCATGAACAGCTCATGCACGACGGTGAACAGGTCGTCGCGCATCAGCCCCTGCGCGATCAGACCAGCGTTCGGTGCGGAGGTGGCCGGGTTGGCCGCAAAGACGTACAGCGACTTGATCGGCGGGTCCTGGGCTTCGCCCATCAGCGCCGCGCCGAGCCGGTTCATGTTGATCGCACGCGGGGTTGGCGGGCACGCCGAGGCATGCCCGACTACCTCGGCGTTCCAGCGCACATAGCCGCTGGCGCTATAGCCGAGCCCGCCGCCGCGCAGCCCGTACTGGCCGACCACAGCGGGCAAACAGCACAGCGCCCGGAAGGTCTGGCCGCCGTTGCCATGGCGCTGCACGCCGTCAGCGGTTTTCAGCAGCGCGGGCTTGGTGGTGGCGTAACGCCGCGCCAGATCGACGATCGTCTCGGCTGGCACACCGGTGATCTCGGCCACGCGCGCGGGCGGGTACGCGCTCGTGCGCTCGCGCAGCTCACGCCAGCCGATGCTGTAGCCTTCCAGCCATGCCTCGTCGTGCAGGTTCTCGGCGAAGATCACATGCATCAGCCCGAGCGCCAGCGCGCCGTCGGTGGCCGGGCGCGGGCGGATATGCTCGTCGGCGCTACGCGCGGTCAGCGTGCGGCGTGGATCGATCACCACCACATACGCGCCACGCTTCTGAGCCTGGCGCAGCAGCGGCATAAAGTGTGGCCCGGTGCTGGCTGGATTATGGCCCCAGATCAGCACCAGCCGGCTGTGCAGCACGTCGGCTGGGTCAGGCGCCCAGCGCACTCCTAGAGTCGACTCGACCGCCAGTTCAGCCGCCGCGCAGCAGATCGCCCGGTCGAGCCCGCTGGCGCCCATGCGGTTCCATAGCCGCGCGTTGCAGATCCCAAGCTGGAGCAGGCCGAGCGTGCCACTATAAGAGTAGGGCAGGATCGCCGCCGCCGTATGCTCGGCGATGATCGCCTTCCAGCGGGTCGCAATCTCGTCGATCGCCGACCCCCACGAGATGCGCTCCCAGATTCCGCTGCCCTTCGGGCCAACGCGCCGCAGTGGGTCGTGCAGCCGGTCGGGCGCATAGACGCGCTCAAGATACGGGCGCACCTTGGCGCACAGCCATCCCTGTGTGATTGGGTGGTGCTTATCGGCATAAAAGCGCACCGCCTTGCCGTCGCGCACCTCGGTGAGTGTAGCGCACGTATCCGGGCAGTCGTGCGGGCAGGCGCCGCGCACGAGCGTCGGGTTGGCTTCGGTGGTCATAGGTTATCCTTTTCATGGCGGGCGCCAGATGTATCAACAGCAGGAGTTACGCGGTTGCCTCGACGATCTGTTTTAAGCCTGCGGCAGCATGGTACTTCACGATTCAATGTTTTTCGTTTTTGCGCTCGTAGAGCGCAAAAACGAAAAACGATAAAAATAGAGTACCACTCTGCCGAAGGCTATGAAGGCATTTGGTCGCCACTGCGTAAGCCCTGCCAATAAGAACTCATTGATTGTAGCCGATTGTATCATTCCCGAGAACGGCTGGCAATTAGGCCAATTTGACGCTGCCCATTCACGCTGTTATAATCCCGCGCAACAACCAAGCGCCACGATACGGTGCGCCATGCCCGGATGCACGGCGCGCAATGGGGGAAGCCGGTTTCAGTCCGGCGCTGTCCCGCAACGGTAGGGAGCCACGCTTTTTACGCGCGCTCCGAGCCCGATAACCCGCCGTATCGCATCCCGTTTGTTCCCTCGTGGAGAAGGGAAGGGAGACGTGGTCCTTTTGGGGCATCGCCTTCTTTCCTCTTCAGTCAGCGCTGAAGAGGATTTTTATGCCCTTCGAGCCGCGCTAGAGAGATTGGAAGCGTATCGAATCAGGAGCTCCTATGGTTATGCCATCCAACCGTCCGGATGATCAGTCGGTTGAAATCGACAGCGCCGACCAGGCCGTGGCGGACGATACGACGCGGCAGAGTTCGCCCCCGGCTGCGGAGCCGCGCCGCGCGCGCAACCGCCGGGCCAACCAGCAGAAAGGCCTGGTGATCGTCAATACCGGCAATGGCAAGGGCAAAACCACCGCCGCGCTCGGCATCCTCACCCGCGCATGGGGCCGCGATATGCGCCTCGGCGGCATCCAGTTCTTCAAGCACGAGAATGCTCATTTCGGCGAGCTGCGCGCGATGGAGCGCATGGGCATCGAGTTGACGCCGATGGGCGATGGCTTCACCTGGACCAGCCGCGACCTCGACGAGACCCAGGCCAAGGCGCTGCACGGCTGGCAGACCGCCAAGCAGAAGATTGCCAGCGGCGACTATGATATTTTCTTGCTCGACGAGTTTACCTATGTCATGCACTTCGGCTGGCTCGACGCCGACGAGGTGGTGGCTTGGCTGCGCGCTAACAAGCCGCCGATGCTGCACCTAATCATCACCGGGCGCGATGCACCGGCCGCGCTGATCGCCTTCGCCGATCTCGTCACCGAGATGCATGAGATCAAACACCCGTTCAACGAGCAGGGCATCCACGCGCAGAAGGGGATCGAATTTTAAAACTGTACAGGGCTTCATCCACAGATGACACAGATTTCGCAGATTATTTTCGCCAATAGTAGCCATATCTGTGCAATCTGTACAATCTGTGGATAATAGCTCCTCGGCACGAGTACTTGTGATTGGAGGCCTGCCAGGTGAACCAGCTTCTATCGACCACAATCGAGTGGTGATCGACGGCTTTATCTCTGGTGCGGCCGCGCTGATTGCGCAGCGGCTGGCGCCGGCCGTGCAGCCATACCTGATCGCCGGGCACCGCTCGCTCGAGCGCGGGCACCAGGCGGTGTTCGAGCAGCTTGAGCTGAGCCCGCTGCTCGACCTCGATCTGCGGCTGGGCGAAGGCACTGGCGCGGTGCTCGGCCAATCGCTGTGTATCGCCGCGTGCAAGCTTCTCGATGAGATGGCCACCTTCGCCGACGCGGGCGTTACGGAGAAGGCGTGACAAGATGACAAGATGACAAAGTGATCAGCTACACTTATCTTGTCATCTCCATTTGATACAGGAGCGGAAACGAGCGTGGAATCTCGAATATCTACATATCCGATCACTCTCACCTCTTTGATTGGCGCGCCGGTGGTTGTGGTTGGCGGCGGCGCAGTCGGCGAGCGCAAGGTGCGCGGGCTACTGGCGGCCGGCGCGGCGGTGCGGCTGATCAGCCCTGCCGCCACCGAGCAGCTGCAATCTTGGGCCGCCGCAGGCCAGATCAGCTGGGAGCAGCGCAGGTATGCTGCCGGCGACCTAGAAGACGCGCGGCTGGTGTTTGCCGCCACCAATCAGCGCGCGGTCAACGCGCAGGTAGCCATTGACGCGGCGGCGCTAGGACTGCTGTGCAATGTCGCCGATACGCCGGCCGAGGGCAGTTTTCATCTGCCGGCGGTCTATCGCGGCGATGGTGTGACGATCGCCGTCAGCACCGATGGCGCCAGCCCGGCGCGCGCGGTGGCGTTGCGCGATGCGATCGCCGCTTGGCTCAGTCAGGAGCCCAACGCGGATCAGTAATGGTTCAATCCACAGATTGCGCAGATACCACAGATTTAGATTTTTACCGATATGCTGTCTATGTAATCTGCGTAATCTGTGGATTGGTGAGTACTATGACTACAACTCCTCGCCTCATGATCGCCGCGCCCATGAGCGGCAGTGGCAAGACCACCGTCACCGCCGGGTTGATCGCTGCGTTAGCGGCGCGCAGGCTGCGCGTGGCGCCCTTCAAGGTTGGGCCTGACTATATCGACCCGAGCTACCACCGGCGCGCGGCCGGGCGCGCCTGCCACAATCTCGACACGTGGATGCTGGCCGAGGATCAGGCCGTCGCGCTGCTGGCGCGGCACACGCAGGGTGTCGACCTGGCGCTCATCGAAGGCGTGATGGGCCTATTCGACGGCCTGTCCGGCAGCGACGACACCGGCAGCGCTGCGCATCTGGCGCGCCTGACCGGCACGCCGGTGCTGCTGGTACTCGATGCAGGAGCGATGGCACGCACCGCCGCCGCGCTAATTCAGGGTCTGCGCGATTTCGATCCACGCGTGCGCCTGGCTGGCGTTATCTTGAATCGCGTTGGCGGCGCGGGCCATGCCGCGATCATACGCGAGGCGCTGGACGACAGCGTGGGCGTACCAGTGGTTGGCTTCATCGCGAACCACGAGTCACTGCACCTGCCCGAGCGCCATCTTGGTCTGATCCCAGCCACCGAGCCTGGCCAATGGGATGTCTGGCTCCAGTATGTCCGCGCCCAAGTTGAGGCGACTGTCGACCTTGATCAGGTGATTGCCATCGCGCAGTCAGTTGTTCCGCTGGCAGGTTCTGTCAATTTACCTAGCGCGTTACCGCCGCGGCGCCTTGTCACCCCAACAATCGCGGTCGCGCGCGACGCGGCGTTCAGTTTTTTATATGAAGATAATCTCGATCTGCTGCGCGATGCTGGCGCGCGGATTGAATTCTTCAGCCCTTTGACCGACCCGGCTCTTCCGCCAGGCACTTGCGCGCTCTATCTGTGCGGTGGTTTCCCCGAGCTGTATGCTGGCGAGTTAGCGGCCAACGAGGCCATGCGCCGCGCTCTTCGCACTGCGGCGGTGGATGGGATGCCAATCTATGCCGAGTGCGGCGGGCTGATGTATCTGGCCGAAGCGATCGTCGATCAGCAGGGCGCGATGCACCCGATGGTCGGCGCGCTGCCAGGCGCATCGCACATGACCGGCCGCCTGAGCATGGGCTACCGCACAGTGCAGGCGCTGCACGATGGCTGGCTGTGGCGGGCTGGCGAGCAGGTTCGCGGCCATGAGTTTCACTACTCGGCCTGGACCGGACTGGATGGCCGAGCGCGATCGGCTTATATTGTGCTGCCTGGCGCCGTACAGCCAGCGCCACGCGTCGAAGGTGCGCAGATTGGTTCTATCTTCGCCTCGTACATTCACCTGCACTTCCGCAGCTTTCCCATCCTGGCTCAGCGCTTTGCTGAGGCGGCTGCCCGCCACTTCGTGCGATTGGGCGCCAATGAGAACAAGCGGGTATACTGAAGGCGAATACTTCATCACTGTTCTAGTGCAGTTCCAAGCAAGGTTATCGGTGATGGGTTATTGGGCATCAGAACGCCTATAACCTATTGCCTATGACCTATCGCCCGCACTGAAAGCGCACTAGGAACCGCCTAGCGACTAAAGCCACAAACCCGATTGCAAAAGCCTGGAACTGATTTGTAACTTGCGCATGGACACTAGCATCACAGCATGTGACCAATGCGTTGTTTCAACATTTCCGCGAAACCGCACGCGGCGCGCTGATCGAAACAGTGGCGTTACGGTCGGACAGGCGATGCAATGGCTGCGTCGGCTGCGACTTATAAGGTGAGAATGATGGATGTGATTCTGCTTGGCCCTCCCGGCGCAGGTAAAGGCACTCAGGCGTTGGTGATCGAGCAGCAAGTTGGTCTAACACATGTATCAAGCGGCGATCTCTTCCGCGCCACGATCAAGCAGGGCACGCCGCTGGGGCTTCAGGCGCAAGGCTTTATGGATCGCGGCGAGCTGGTGCCGGATGAGTTAGTTATTGGCATGATTGTCGAGTGGGTTGGCTGCGCGGATTGCGACGACGGCGTGCTGTTCGACGGCTTCCCGCGCACCGCGGCGCAGGCGATCGCACTCGATGCCGCGCTGGCCAAGCATCGGCGGCAGATCGATTATGTCCTGTTCTTGGATGTGCCGAACGATGTGTTGCTGCGGCGCCTGGCCAGACGCCAGATCTGCGCGGGCTGCGGGGCGATCCACAATAGCTCCTCGTTCCCATCTCGGCAAGCGGGCGTCTGCGACACATGTGGCGGCCGGCTCTATCAGCGCGCCGACGATACGCTCGAGACCGCACGCCACCGCCTGGAAGTGTATTTCGCCCAGACACTGCCGCTGATCGAGTATTATCGCCGGCAGGGCAAGCTCATCCAACTCGACGGTCAGCGCGACATTGCGCAAGTCTCCGAAGCGATGCTCGAGTCATTGGGCTTGCTGCAGGCGATTGAAGTATCGGCGCTGATGAAATCACATGCTGCGGCGATCGAGCGCGGCGCGGCGTTCGCATAAGTAGAGAAGATATGTTCACCTTGTATGTGTAGATCTTCTCTTACAAGCAGAAAGACACGGCTATCATAAGCCTATCGTCGGGATGCCGGAAGCCGCCATCTACTGCCGGCATCAGCCGTCGCTCTCGTAGCTTGCGGCACAGGAGCAGGAAGGAGCCGGATCATGCAGGTTTCTGATTGTATGAGTACGCCCCCAATCACAATTGGTCCCGACAGCGTCTATCACAAGGCCCTGAAGCTGCTTCAGGCGAATGGGCTGCACCATTTGCCGGTAGTCGACACACATGGCAAGCTGGTTGGCATCATCGCCGAGCGCGATCTGCTGCTGGCCGCATCGCACTATGTCCAGAATCCCGTCGATGTCGCCGAGGTGATGCACCGCGAGGTGATTACGGCAACTTCCGACATGCAGATGGCGGAAGCGGCGACGCTGATGGTCGATCACAAGATTGGCAGTTTGCCGGTAGTCGACGCGGAGCGTCGCTTGGTCGGCATTATCACCGAAAGCGATGTGTTCAGGGCATTTATTGAAGTGCTGCGCGAGCGCGCCGAGTTGAAGGCTTTACAGATCTGAAGTTCCAACACAGTCGATCGATGCCAGTGTCGCCAGGCTGATATTTGCGCCACACACGATCACGGCCGCCCGTCGACCGCGCACAAGCTCCTGTCGCTTCAGCAACCCCGCCAGTGCCACTGCGGCCGCCCCCTCGATCTGATAGTGCAGCCGTGCGATGCCAAGAAGGCACATTTTGAATATGATGTGGTGAATCTTCAAGCAAGGAAGGGCGCTATGTCGGAACCACGAGATTGGAACGCCGAGGTCATCGCCGAATTTCGCGCCAACAAGGGCGAAGTCAAGGCGCCGTACGACGATCCACCGCCGATGCTGCTGATTCACACTATCGGCGCGAAGACTGGCAAGGAACATATCGTTCCGATGCGAGCCATGCCAGATGGCGAAACGCTCTACGTCTTCGCGTCAGCCCACGGCAGCGACAGGAACCCCGACTGGTACTACAACATCGTCGCCAATCCCGACATCACGATCGAGAAGGGCACCGCGACCATCCCCGTCCGCGCGACCGAGATCGTTGGAGCGGAGCGGGACGCCATCTTCGCTCGGCAAGCTGCCAGATTCCGAGTCTTCGCGGAGTACGAGCGCAAGCTCAAGCGGGCCATCCCGGTGATCCGCCTCGATCGCCGCACTATCTGACTGCAACATAACATGCGCTTGAGCGGTCACGCAGTTTCCGCTCTCGCTTGCCCAACGGCACAATAATCAGCAACTCTTCTCCGACCACTATCTGAATGTCACTTTGCCGCAGCGCCCCGAGTGGAAGCTGCTCGCCCACGACGCCGCGCGGGCGCTCGCCGCAATCGCCCCGATCGTCCGTGCCTACGTGCCCAGCGACAACGAGGCGCAAACCGAGCGCGATGTGCCGCTCTGTCAGAATATGATCACAATGAGTTTTAAAATCATTACGATAACGGCAGGCTTCGACTTTGTAAATGAGTATAGGATCGAAACCACAGACCTGACAACGGCCATCATCAATCGGCGCCGACTGGGAGCTACGATGTGGGCCGAACAATCGCTTTCGTGTGCTCTACCGTATCGCGGACACCGGGCATGAAATCTACGTGCTAGCGGTTGGTATCAAAGATGGCAATCACCTCTTGATCGGTGGGGAGGAGTTCAAACTATGAAAATCGCACCAGTCGCAGATATCAAGGCCCACCTCAGCAGCTATCTCGAGCAGGTCGAAAACGGCCCGGTGATTATTACCAAGAACGGTCGGCCAGTCGCTGCGCTTGTAGCCATTACCGACGACGACGAGCTGGAGCGCCTGGTGCTGGCCCACACGCCACGCCTTCGCCAGTTGCTGGATGAGGCCGCCGAACGTATCAAGCGCGACGGCGGTATTCCTCACGACGAGTTCTGGCAGCAAGTGGCCGAAGAGTCAGAAGCATCAGAATAAACGTTGTTTGTCCCCACGTTCTAACGAGCGAACGGCTGTTTGCAGTGTTTGCAAAAGGTCGCGTCGCGCCGCACATATCCGCCGCAGGCGCCACAGCGCCAGCCGCTGCCATCCGACACGATCGCGCTATGCGCCTCTGGCTCAGGTGGTGGGCCAGCCGCCTGAAGCAGCCGCTGAACGATCTGCGATGCCTCATATTTGACTGTCAGCGTCGTTGCGATGTAGAGGAAGCTGTTCAGGAACAGCACTAACACCAGCGGGAAATGTACGATCAGCGCCCAGGCCCAGAGAAACGCCACTTGGCCAAGTGCAAGCAACAGATACGCGGTCGCGAGCCGTAGTGTGAGATCGATCCGCGTGCCGGCCGGATCGATCCGTAGAACACCGCGCGTGTGTAGGCGGAACCGCCGATTCGCGATCGGTCCGTTGAGCGTGAAGCTGTCGCCAGCGAACTGGCCTTCATAACGCGCATCACTTGAGAACCAGCCGGGCGCCGGCGCAGCGTTGAGGCGCTCGATCGTCGCGGCCAATTGCGCGCCGACGGTCGCCTGATCGAGTGGCGAGACAATCACCCGATGATCATACGGAATGAGCCACGACAGCAGTGGCTGTGTCGAGTAAACAAGCGGATGAGATGAGGATATCATATATTTCTTTCACACGCTGGCAAAACATAGATACGTAAACGAACGCGCACATACTATATACGCCGATCAACCGCGCCAGGTAGCAGGATGCAACGCGCGCATCGACGCTTAACAGCTTTGGGTACGCGCTAAACGAGCCAACGACTGTACACGAGCTCAATACTTGGGCGTGACGAGGGGCTGCTGGATACGGCCGTATCCAGCAGCCCCTTTTGTTTGCTCCGCACCTGTTCTATCACAACCTTGTGAATCAGCTTCATCTATGCAGCTATCAATTCCCGCACATGAGCAATCTCGTTTGCGCGGATTGGACGTACCTGTTCCGCAGGAAGCGTAACAACGGCAACTGTATCACCGCTGAGAGTCATGAATTCGACGGTATACCCCTTTGCATAGCTTGTCCCGAATGATGTGTCCTCGACTGCTGTGACCTCGTGTTCAGCCGCATGCTGACGGAGCGCATCAGCCAGGATCTCTCAGGTATCCACGGTAAAGCCGAAGCGCAGAAAAAAGGCAGCCTTACCCCGCCCAGCGCGATGCGTGATCGAGAGCAGATACGCTTAGCGCCGATACGCCTTCCCGGAAGTTCGCGAAGCAGCGATGTTTCGGCGATTCGCCGCGATCTTCAAACTTCCGGGAAGGTGGCTTGTCCCTTTCAGCCTCGCTTATGCTACCCCGCGCGCAATCGTCACCATCTCGATCCCCAGCAGGCGCGCCAGTTTCTCGATCCGGCTGATCTGATGGCCAACTCCGAGCGCGACATGATGCGTCGGCCCCTCCTGGCACCAGCGGTTCATAAACGTCGCCGGGTCGAGCGGATAGCGTAGCCGCGAGTTGGTGTTGCCGATTCGCATTATCGGCCCCGGTATCGACTCGCCCTCGGCCGCGATCATCTTGAGCCGCCCATCGGCGGTCTGAGTCATCCCCAGGATGGTGATCGGCCCATTCTTCACTTTGCACTCAACCGATACACCGCCGCCGCGCTTGCCATGGTACAGCCCCAGCCCGCGCAGCACCGGCTTGGCGTCGCCGATCGCGATATGGGCCGGCCCGTCGTGGCCCATCAGGATGAAGTTCTCCTTGAAGTCCATGGCGTAGAACTCGGTATACGAGCCGCCGCAGCCGAAGCGATCCATGATCATCATGGCCATGCAGGTCTTCAGATCGCCCTCGCCGGCGGCCGGGATGCCGCGCGCCGTCAGCATGGAGTTGCCCATGATCAGCCCGGCGCCCAGGCGCTCGAACTCATTGCCATCCAGCCCACGGTAGTAGTAGGTCAGTCCGTCGAGGTCGAAGTCGGTCGCCAGTTTGTCGAGCCCGACCGCCACGCGCGCCGCCCACTCTAAATCGTCGTCGTCGATCGGGCGGGCGATCGGGTCTTTGCCCGGCTCGGCGAACTCGAACAGCTCGCGCGCCGCGGCCTGCTTGGCCGCAATCTCGTCCGGGGTGGCGGCGTCGACGCGCTGCTGCAGGTCGTCCATTTCGAGCAGCTCGATATGCATGCCGAGCTGCGCATGATGCATCGTAAAGTCGGAGTACATATCGAGCATGCCGGGATAGGTATGGCCCAAAAAGCCGGTGCGGCCATACTGCAGGCTGCGCATCACGCCGGCCGCCTCGCACCACTCGCGGATCTCGCCCCAGGCGCGCACATCGCCGAATAGCATGCCCGACACGACATTGAACTGAATGCTCGATCGAGCGAAGGCGTTCGCGATCTCCGGCACGCAGCAGGCCGAGCAGTTCGAAAGCCACTCGCCCGTGCCGATGTTCTCGTAGTCGAGCGCCGCGACTGGCTGGAGGTTCAGCACCAGCACTGGCGCTTTGCGGCGCTGAACGGCTGGCAGCACTTGCGATGACGTGGCGTAGGTCGCGACATAGCAGACGATCAAGTCCACATTCTCGCGCGCGAACAGGTCGCCGGCCTCGCGCGCGCCCGGCGCCGTATCGACCAGGCCGGCTGAGAAGATGTCGCAGCCGAAGCCCGCGATTGTGCGCTCGACATGGGCCAGGTAGCCGTCCAGCTGGTCCTTGAGGCCTTCAAACTGCGGCCAGTAGGCGGCCAGGCCGATCCCAAACACGCCAATTTTGGCGCGCCGTGGTTGCTTTCGTTCCATCCACGCCTCCTTAATGTAGTTATCCACAAATTACGCAGATAACACAGATTGCATGAGCATATATAATCTGTGTAATCTGTGGATAAGAGCCGAATCTCTGTGTTCTACGCGTTGATCTGCTCGGCGAACTGGAGCTGGTACAGCCGATGGTAGTAGCCGCGCTGCGCCAGCAAATCTTCATGCGTCCCGTCCTCGACCAGACGGCCCTTGTGCATCACAATGATTCGATCGACATCGCGGACGGTCGAGAGCCGGTGCGCGATCACGATCGAGGTGCGGCCATGCAGCAGTCGCGCCAGCGCGGCCTGGATCAGCGCCTCGGTCTCGGTGTCGACGCTGCTGGTGGCTTCGTCGAGGATCAGCAGCACCTCGGGGTTGAAGGCCAGCGCACGGGCGAATGCCAGCAGCTGGCGTTGGCCGACCGACAGGTTCGAACCGCGTTCGCGCACCTCATAGTCGTAGCCGCCCGGCAGCCGCTCGATGAATGGCGCGGCGTTGGCGATCTCGGCCGCGCGGCGCACTTGCTCGTCGGTGATCTCCCGATTGTGCAGGCGGATGTTCGAGGTAATCGTTCCACTGAAGCACACCGGATCCTGCGGCACGGCCGCGATATGGCGGCGCAGCTCGGCCTGGCGCAGCTCGCGAATGTTCATGCCGTCGAGCGTTATCGCGCCGCTCTGGATGTCGTAGAAGCGCGCCAGCAGGCTGATCAACGAGGTCTTGCCCGCGCCGGTCGCGCCGACCACCGCCACCGATTGCCCGGCCGGGATCTTCAGCGAGATCCCGCGCAGCACCCAATCGTCCGTCGTCCGTTGCCCATCGTCCGTTGCCTGTGGTTCGGTGCCATTTGCAACTGACAACGAACCACGGACAACTGAGGCGCGTTCATCCTTCGTTGCGGCATAGCTGAACCACACATCCTTCAGCTCAATCTCGCCGCGCACCGGCTGCGCGAGCTCGCGCGGCTGGGCCGGCTCGGCTACATCGGCCGGCGTGTCGAGAATGCGGAAAATACGCTCCGACGAGGCCATCGCGCTTTGCAGTGTGTTATAGTTCTCGGCGATCTGGCGGATCGGGCCAAACGTCTGGTCGGTATATTGGAAGAACGCAATCAGCATACCAAGCGTCGCCAGGCCGCCCAGCACCACCTGACCGCCCAGGTTGAGCAGCAGCACTGTCGCTGCGACCGACAGGAAGCTGACGGTCGGAAAGAATACTGCGAAGGCCATCAGCGATCGAAACTGCGCCGCGCGGTAGTCGCGGCTAAGGTCGTCGAAGCGGATGCGGCTGCGCTCTTCGCGGTTGAATAGCTGTGTCACCAGAATGCCGGTGATCTGCTCGTTCAGGTAGGCGTTGATCCGCGCCAGCCGCTGGCGCACCGCGCGGAAGGCCGATCGCATCACCCGTTGGAAGAACATCGTCGCCACGCCCATAATCGGCAGCATAATGAAGCTGATCAGCGCCAGCCGCCAGTTCAGCACCAGCATGGTGATCACGATGAACACCAGCCGCGCGCTATCGCCCAGCAGCGACACCAGGCCCTGCGCGAGGAACTCATTCAGCGCGTCGACATCATTGGTCAAGCGCGTGATCAGCCGGCCGACCGGGTTGCGGTCGAAGAACGACAGGCTCATGCTTTGGATGTGGCTGAAGATCCGCATGCGGATGTCGACCATCACCTGCTGGCCGGTCGACTGCATAATATAGGTCTGGCCGTAGCGGCAGGCAAACGCGACCGTCAGCGCGCCCAGGTAGAGCGCGAAGATCGGCAGCATGCCGGCCGGGTTGTGCGCCGCGATCGGCCCATCGATTGCGGTGCTGACGAGGTAGGGTGGCAACAGCTCGGCGAACGCCGCGCCAAACAGCAGCCCCATCGCCAGCGCGAGCCGGCGCCAGTATGGCTGTATAAAAACGCCCAATCGCCGCATTAGCCGCGCGTCGTAAGCCTTGCCGAGGATCTCGTCTTCTTCGAAGTTTGACTGAGTCATCGATGCCTCCTATGCGTATCAGGAGTCAGGAGTCAGAAGTCGACACCTATGATTTGTATCAGCAAGCTTCTGAATGCCTATATCTCCGGATTGCGCAATTCTGACTCCTGACTACTCTTCGGTCAGCTCGGCCGCCAGCAGCTCGCGCCGATACATCGCGGCGTAGCGCCCGCCTTGGTTCAGCAGATCGCGGTGCGTGCCCTGCTCGACAATCCGGCCGTTGTGCAGAACGATCGTCCGATCGGCGTCCTTGACCGTGGCAATCCGCTGGGCGATGATAATACTGGTGCGATCCTGCATCACTTCGCGCAGGCCGGCGAGAATCTCGGCGGCGGTATGCGTATCCACACTCGACAGTGCGTCGTCGAGCACCAGGATGGCCGGGTCGCGCAGCACCGCGCGTGCGATCGCGGTGCGCTGCTTCTGGCCGCCAGAGAGCGTCACGCCGCGCTCGCCAATCAGCGTATCCAGGCCCTGCGGGAACTGGTTCAGGTCGTTGCTCAGCCGCGAAAGCGTCACCGCGCGATCGATCTCTTCCTCCGCCGCATCGGGGCGCCCGAACGTGACATTCTCGCGCAGTGGCACGCTAAACAGGAACGTATCTTGCGGCACATAGCCGATTGCATGGCGCAAATCTTCTAGCGGCAATGTGCGGATGTCGTTTCCGTCGATCAGTACCTGGCCCTCGTCGGGGTCGCGCACGCGCGCCAGCAAATTTACCAGCGTGGTCTTGCCCACGCCCGTCGCGCCGACGATCGCTAACGACGAGCCGCGCGGGACGGTGAACGAGATATGGCGCAGCACCCACCCGTCCGTAGTCCGTAGTCCGTGGCCCATGGTCAGTGACGGATGCGCGGCTGCGACGGACAACCGACTACTGACAACTGACTCGCGTTCGTCGTTCGTTGTTCGTTGTTCGTCGGCTAGGGCGTGCTCGAACCGAATCCCCACATCGCGAAACTCGATCGTGCCCGCTATTGCGATATGATCGGGCGCGTCGTCGGGCGAGACGATGTCGGGTTGGCGATGCAGCACTTCGGCGATCCGACCCATCGAGGCGGCGGCCTGTTGGTAGAGATTGACGGTCCAGCCGAGATTGATCATCGGCCACGCCAGGACTGCCAGGTAAGTATTGAACAGCACCAGGTCGCCCAATGTCATCGTGCCGCTGGCGACGAAGCGCCCGCCGACCAGCAGCACCACCGCGCCGGTCACACCCATCACCACCGCGATCGACGGCCAGAGCAGGCCGCTGAGCAGCACGTAGCGCACATTCATAGCGCGGTAGTGCTCATTCTCCTCACGGAACACCTCGATCTCGGCCTGCTCCTGGGCATAGGCCTTAATCGTGCGGATGCCGCTGAAGTTCTCCTGCGCGCGTGTCGAGATGTCGCCGAACTGATCTTGTACATTGCGAAAGATCCGGCGCATCCGCCCGCCGATCACAATGAATAGCACCGTGATGATCGGCAGCAACACCATCACCAGCAGTGCGAGTGTCGCGTTGGTCAGGAACAGCAGCGTGCCGGCGGCCGAGATGAACAGCGTCGCGGTCATCAGCGAGTTGACGCCGGGGCCGAGAAATTGCCGCACCGACGAAAGATCATTGGTGACGCGGGTCATCAGGTCGCCAGTGTGGGCCTTGCCGTAGAAGCCCTGGTCGAGCGACAGCAGGCGGCGGAACAGCGCGCTGCGAATATCGAACTCGACCAGATAGGCGCCGCCGGCGACAAATAGGCGCTGGCCAAAGCGAAATAGGCTGTCGACGAATGCCAGCAGGACCATCAGCTCGCCCGCGCGCAGCAGATCGGCTGCGACTACGCCGCGCGTGTTCAGCTCGTCGATCGCGCCGCGCAGAATCTGCGGGATCGCCGTCACCATTGCGGCCGAGCCCGCCGCGCATAGAAACCCGAGCAGCAGCCGCCAGCGATAGCGCGCAACGAACGGTAAGAGGTGGCGCAGATGTTCCATGGTGAGGCACCTCCTTTGACGAAGGTTTGTGCGACGAGAGGGGGACGGCAAGAGGCGCGCCAAACATCGTTGGCGCGCCGAACTCGGAAAGTATAACATTCTTACAATGATACAGGGATAGGACTTTTGACGGATGTTGGTGGGCTTGTACGCGAAGGGCGGGTGGATCAGCGCTGCTGACGTGGGGAGTGGATAGCGGCTGAGCTAGCGAGATAATCCCAAGTAGCCGATATGTATGCTATACTGCTCACTGTTGAACATGCTATGAGTAGAGCGATGCGAGTCGACTTATGCGGTATGCTATTTTGCTTCAGCAGCGTCCCGATGGAAAGTATCAAGCAACGGTTCCCGTGATCCCTGGTCTAACTAGGGTTGGAGAAACCCGGGATGAAACGCTTGAGGCAGTCCAGCAGGCGATTACGACCACGCTAACAACTGCTGAATTGGTCTATCTTGATGTACCTGATCAGCGCTCCGCGACGACAAACCCTTGGCTTGAGACGGCGGGGCTGTTTGCTGATGATCCGACATTAGAGACCATGCTCCAAGATATTTACGCGACGCGCGATGACAATTGAATTACCTCAAACGGTGCGCTACGTGCTCGATACCGATAGCGTGACGTATCAACAACTCGGCAGGAACGCGATCGTACAGCGTCTCGCGCAGGTCCCCGCCACCGAGGTCGCAACGACTATTGTGACGATGTACGAGCAGTTGCGAGGGCAATTAGCGGCAATCAATCGTAATCAAAGCGATCAAGAGTTACAGTTGGCCTTCAACTTCCCTCTTACAACTTTTATCGAAACACTACCCGATCCACCACCATCACCACAAACAGTAGGAACAGGTACAGCAGCGAGAACTTGTACAGCCCCCATGCTGAGGCAATCGTGCCGGTGCGCCACAGCCGGATGACATAGGCCAGGAATATGGCCCCTAAGGCCAGCGCCATCAGCAGGTACGGGATGCCGAGCATCCGCAGCGGTGTCGGCAGGATCGTCAGCGTTAGCATCAGCAGCGTGTATAGCAAAATCTCCCGCTTGGTCTCGGTGTCGCCGGCCACCACTGGCAGCATTGGTACGCTGGCGCGGGCATAATCCTTCTCGCGGATCAGCGCCAGCGCCCAAAAGTGCGGTGGCGTCCAGTAGAAGATAATCGCGAACAGGAACAACGATGGCAGCGTCAGTCCACCGGTCGCGGCCGCCCAGCCGACCAGCGGCGGGAATGCGCCTGCGCCGCCGCCGATTACGATATTGCTTGGCGTAGTGCGCTTGAGCCAACGGGTGTAGATGAACACATAATAGAGGTACCCGGCCAGGGCGAGCAGCGCCGCCGGCAGATTGACGAACGCAACGAGAATCACGAACGCGATCGCCCCCAGCGCGATGCCCAGCGCCAGCGCGTGCCAGGCCGGTATGCGCCCGCTCGGAATCGGGCGGCGGCTGGTGCGGCCCATGTTGATATCGATATCTCGATCGGCCCAGCAATTGATCGCATGTGCGCCCGAGGCCATGAGCCAGCCGCCGGCGAATGTCCAGAGCACCAGCGCCAGCGGCGGCGCACCGGCCGGCGTGATATACATGCTTGCCACGGTGGTGAAGATCAGCAGCGTGATCACGCCTGGCTTGGTCAGACTCATGTAGTCCTTGAGAATTGTACCTACCGCTCGTTGTCTGTTGTCCGTCGTCCGTCGTCCGTTGTCCACTGCAACGGACGACGGACGACGGACGACGGACAATGGCAGGTATAGCGCCAGCGCGATCTGCACCACCAGCGCGGCCCACGCGCCGACGCCGATCGCCAGGTGCGCGGCGCGCACGGCACTCAGCGGCGCAATGGCGCCCTCTAATGCTAATATGATCTGTGCCATGCCGATCAGAATCTGCACGGCCATGAGCGCCAGCGCCCAAAGCACCGCGCGCCGCACGATCCGCTCCGCACGCATGCGCCAGGTTCGATACCCTAGCTCGACCACCAGCAGCGCCGCCAGTGCCGCCAGCAGGCGGTGCCCGATCGAGATCAGCGCCTGGCTCCGGCTCAAGCTGTCGCCGCCAGCGAGCGAGCAGAACGGCAGCGCCAGGCATGCCCGCAGCGCATTTTCGTTCGCGACCAGCGCGCCGGCCACCAGCGTCAGATAGACGACGCCGAGGGCAACCAGGGCAACTCTTCGATAGTGCCGGCGCGCCGTCTGTGCGCGCCCACCCAGCCGCGTATCGACGGAGGGCTTCACCTGAGCGGTAACATACACGAACAGCGCCACACCCAGGGCAGCGATTGCCACCGCGCTCAAGGCAGTCGCGCCCAGCGTTGGCGTACCTCCCCCAGCCACGGCCAGGACATATGCCAGCGCCGCCGCGGCAATCAACAGACGCTGCACGCGATCATTTTTGATGCTTGGCGAAGCGGATGGTTGCGGTTGCATAAGCGGTTCTTCTAGCGACAGCCACGCGCTCCAATGAGCGCCAGCGCAGTATAGATAACGATTATTTTCATGTGGAGCGTGGCCGAGTTTAGCACAGCCGCGAAGTTGTGTCAAACATCACAAGATTGGGGTAAGGTTATAGGTGCTACGGTACGCTGCGGCGAGACACTGCATTTAATGTGCCTTCGAAGTGAAGAAAATGATGGACAATCGCCCTAGAACGCACTACAATACTTCCGCGAATCAAGCGGCTTGCGAGATACGGCCTGGCAGCCACACGGGTGTGCAATGATTCCAACGTTCCGGCTTTTATTATTCCTGTTACTCGGCTCGCTGCTGGTGGCAGGGGCTGCCCTGGCGCCGGCGCTGCTGTGGCTGGCGCTGGCCTACACCGTCGTGGTAGGTGCACTTGTTGCGGCCGATTATGCCGTTACAGCCCGGCCGCACGAGCTGGAGATCGAGCGCATCAATGATACCAAGCTCTCGCTTGGTGCCGAGAATTTGGTGACACTACTGCTGGCAAATCGCAGCCGGCACAGCATTAACTTTCAACTGCGCGACGAGTATCCCTACCAGTTCAACTCCGACGCAGTCACTCTGGCCGGCGTGGTCGCGCCCTACGATCTCCACGAGGCGCGCTACCACCTGAAGCCGCTTCAGCGCGGCGATTACAGTTTTGGCGACATCAACATTCGTTACCTCAGCCTGCTGAAGACCTTTGTGCGCCAGGCGCGCTACCCGGCCGCCGCGCAGGTGAAGGTCTACCCGAATGTGCTCGACGTACGCAAGTACGACCTGTTGGCGCGCAAGGGCCTGCTGTTCGAATTGGGGCTGCGCGCCGCGCGGGTGTATGGGCAGGGCACTGAGTTCGAGCGGCTGCGCGAATACAACACCGACGACGAGTTCCGGCGGATCAACTGGAAGGCCACCGCCCGGCGCGGCAAGCCGATCGCCGCCGAGTACGAGACCGAGCGCAGCCAATATGTTGTCAGCATGATCGACACCGGTCGTCTGATGCGCCCGCCAATCGGCGACCTCGCCAAGCTCGACTATGTGATCAATACGGCGCTGCTGCTCTCGTATGTCGCCACGCTCAAGGGCGACCATGTCGGGCTGCTGACCTTCGCCGACGACGTGCGCACCTACTTGGCGCCCAAGCGCGGCAGGGGCCAGTTCTATCGCATGCTCGAAGCGCTCTACAACGTCCAGTTCGAGCCGGTCGAGGCCGACTATGCCCAGGCGATGTCGTACCTTGGCATTAAGCACAAGCGCCGCTCGCTGGTGATCGTCTTCACCGATCTGGTGACGCTCGACGCCGCCAAGCCGCTGATTGCGCATATGGCCCAGCTGGCGCAGCGCCACCTACCGCTCTGCGTGATCATCGCCGACCCGAATATCAGCAACCTGGCCGCGCAGCCGCCGCGCGACTCCGACGCGGTGTACCAGCGCGCGGTGGCCGAAATGCTGCTCGACGAACGCCAGGTGGTGCTCGACACCCTCAATCGCAGCGGCGTGCTGACGCTCGACGTGCCGGCCGATAAACTCACGGTGAGTGTGATCAATAAGTATTTGGAATTAAAGGGGCGCGGGGCGATTTAGGTCCCTCGAGAAGTTTCTCATCTGTTTGTGGAACTTTACAGTCTGGCTGTCAGTTGTCCGTTGTCGGTCGTCAGTTGTGAGTACTGACAACCGACAACTGACAACTCCATACGAACCTTTTCTTATCCGCCAACCGAATCTGTCCGGCGTGCAGGATAGCGAAAAAGAGGAAAAAATGACATCTAATACCTTCAAAGCCCTTGTGCTCGATCAGCGTGATGGTCAATTGACCGCCACCCTCCAGAGTCTCGGCATTGATGCGCTGCCCGCCGGCGATGTGCTCGTCGATGTGGCCTATTCGAGCCTGAACTACAAAGATGGCCTGGCGATCACCGGGCGCGGCAAGATCATCCGCGCATTTCCGATGGCGCCGGGAATCGACTTCGCCGGCACCGTCGCCGAGTCGCAGCACCCCGATTATCGGCCCGGCGACCAGGTGATCCTGACCGGCTGGGGCGTGGGCGAGCGGCACTGGGGCGGTATGTCGCAGAAGGCGCGCGTCAAGGGCGATTGGCTGGTGCCACTCCCGGCCGGCCTGAGCCTCCAACAAGCAATGGCGATCGGCACGGCCGGCTTCACCGCGATGCTGTGCGTGATGGCGCTGGAAGACCATGGGTTTGCGCCGGGGCGCGAACTGCTGGTCACCGGCGCATCCGGCGGCGTTGGCGGCGTGGCTGTGGCGCTGCTGGCGCAGTTGGGCCACACGGTGGTTGCTTCGACCGGGCGCGCCGAGGAACGCGATTACCTTGCGGCGCTCGGCGCCAATGCCGGCGGCATGGAACTGGCCACCACGGTCTTTCCCTTCATCCTGCGCGGCGTCAATCTCCTGGGCGTTGAATCGGTGATCTGCCCGCCTGAGCGTCGACGTGCCGCCTGGGCGCGCCTGGTGCGCGACCTGCCCGCCGATAAGCTCGACCGCATGACTCAGATCGTTCCGCTCGCCGATGTCCCTGCATTCAGCCAGAAGATTGTAGCCGGCAATGTGCGCGGGCGGGTGGTGGTGGATGTGGGACAGGCGTAGCTATTTCGAAGTGAGGTGCCCGGCAATACTACTGCCAGCACAATCCCTCCAGTGGTATACTAGCATTAGAACAATCATGTCAATGAGGAAAGATCCATGAGCGAACAGGAACTACCACGCGTCGCGATGATCGTTGTGGCGCACCCCGACGATGCCGAGTTTGGCTGTGCCGGCTCAGTCGCGGCTTGGGCGCGCGAAGGCTGGGATGTGTACTGTGTGATCTGCACCGACGCCTCGGGCGGCGGCTCCGACGAGGCCATCGATGTCGGCCCGGAGGCTCGCCGCCAGATCACCACGACTCGTAAAGCCGAGCAGCGCGAGGCCGCCCGCATCCTTGGCCTGCGCGATGTCATTTTTCTCGACCGGCCCGACGGCATGCTCCAGCCGACGCTCGATCTGCGCCGCGACCTGGTGCGGCTGATGCGCCGCTATCGCCCAACTCGCGTGATCTGCCAATCGCCCGAGCGCACCTGGAAGCCGGTCTACTCGCTTGGCCGCCACCACCCCGACCACCTGGCGGCTGGCCAGGCGACGATCGCCGCGATCTACCCGGCCTGCCAGAACCCCTGGGATTTCCCCGAACTGTTGGCGGAGGGACTGGCGCCCCACAAGGTGCGCGAGCTGTATGTCATGGGCGCGCCTGAGATCAATCAGGCCGTCGATATCAGCGCGACGATCGATCTCAAGCTGGCCGCGCTTGCCGCGCATGTCAGCCAGCTTGGCCCGCGCATGGCCGAGCTCGAGCCGCGCCTGCGCGAATGGGCCGCCGAGATCGGCAAGCAGCACAATATGCAGTACGCCGAGGTGTTTCACCGCGCCGAGAATGGCTAGGAGCAAAACCATGATTGCACGGATCTGGCGCGGCATGACGCGGGCCGATCAGGCCGACGCCTACTACGACTATCTTGAGCGCACCGGGCTCAAAGACTACCGCGCCACTGCCGGCAACCGCGGCGTCTGGGTGCTGCGGCAGCTGCGCGACGACAAGGCGACATTTCTATTGATTTCGCTGTGGGATTCGATCGAGTCGATTCGGCACTTCGCCGGCGACGATATCGAGACTGCAGTGTACTATCCAGAGGACCGCGCCTTCTTGCTCGAGCTTGAGCCAACTGTATCGCACTACGATGTTCTCGCCCCCGCCGACGCAATCGCGTTGGCTGGCTGACCAAGCCAGTGGTCAACGACATTGATTTTGCGGAGTCGAGGCTTTACTTGACCGATGCTCTAGCATTGTAAGCGACAAGGTTTCTCACCGCGATTCGCCGCGTCCCTACGATGAATTCCTTGCATGTCGAAGCGTACCTACGAATCGGCCTACCCTGCGTGGGGATGAAGCTAAGTGACGAGCTGGAAGGGCGTGTAGCCAGCACAAAGCCCTCTAATGCATTGCACTAGAGGGCTTAGTACAGTTCCGAGTTCCGATGAAAGCAGGTAAACGACTACGCCTCGTCGCCGTAGATTTCCTTGAGCAAGCTGGGCTTCTTGGGCGCCGGCTTATTCTTCTCATCACGGCGGCGCGCGGCGTCGGCCTGCTGCGCCTGGCTCGACTGCAACCGCTTCATAAAGCGATCGACCTGGCCGGCGGTATCGACGATGCGCTGCTCGCCAGTGTAGAACGGGTGGCAGTGCGAGCAGATATCGACGCGGACGTTCTGGCGGGTCGACTGCGTCGGCCAGATGGTGCCACACGTCGTGCAGACGATCGTCGTATCAAAAACTTTGGGATGAATAGTATCTTTCACAGCTGTATCTCCAAATACGAAGCTTTTTGATCAGGCCGCAGCGTTTTCGGCGCTCTCGGCCACTGGCGCGTAAACGCTGACCTTCTTCTGAGTACGCGAGTAGTGCTCGAACGTCACAATACCTTCGGCCCTGGCATAGATCGTATGATCGCGCCCCAGGCCAACGTTCACGCCAGGTTTGATTTTGGTGCCGCGCTGGCGCACAATGATCGAGCCGGGTTGCACGAACTCACCGCCATAGCGCTTGACGCCAAGCATTTTCGGTTTGCTGTCGCGACCATTGCGCGAGCTGCCGACACCTTTTTTATGCGCCATAATGGGCCTCCGTAATACGTAGTGCATATCGTTCGGCTACTACGCACTATGCTTCACGTTTCAAACAATTATCGTCTTCTTGCTGTCCTACCCGACGATCTGGCTGATCGCGATCCTGGTGTACTGCTGGCGGTGACCGGTGCGGCGGCGATAGCGCTTCTTGTTCTTGTATTTGAAGACGATGATCTTGTCACCTTTGGTGGTATCGAGCACCTTCGCCAGCACTTTGGCGCCCTCGACCAGCGGAGTGCCAACCTTGACGCTGTCGCTCCCGCCGACCATGAGCACTTCGCCAAGCTCAAGCTGGCTGCCTGGGTCGGCATCCAACAGCGCGACCTCAACCACCTGGCCCTCTTCGACGCGGTATTGCGTCCCGCGATCACGAATAATTGCGTACACGACGCCGCTCCTCAATACTTCTATCGGGTGTTCAAGGCGCATCTGCGGCCTGACACGATCGCCTTACTCAAGAAAAGAGAGACACCACACGAAAAGAGAGTGGGCCCACCACTCTCTCGATGGCGTGTACTCTGATCAGACTGCACCTGATTATAGCAAAGCGCGGCGGCTCTGTCAAATAGAATAAAGCCGCATATCCTGCACCCGCAGCCGTAGCGCCAGCGCGCCGGCCAGGTTGCGCATCAGCCGGTAGCCGATCTCAGTGTCGGTCTCGCACAGCTCCAGCAGCGCGGCCCGTTTGAAGGCCATCAGCCGCGCGCCATGCGACCCGGCCCGGAGCTGGGCCGAGCGCACGCCGCCGTCGAGCAGCGCTAGCTCGCCACAGGTCTGCCCGGCCTGCAAGCCGGCGATCTTCCGCGGCGGGCTGGCCGTGTCGCCGACCGATGCCGGGTTGAGCCAGACTTCGACACTGCCGCCGCCGATGATATACAGCTCGTCGCTGCGCTCGTGCTCGTCGCAGATCAGGTCGCCCGCGTTGTAGCTGCGCATCTCGCCAATCGTCGCGAGCTGCGCCAACTGGTTGGGTGCGAGACCATCGGCAAGCTCGGAGCCGCCAAGCGCCTGGGCGGCAAACTCGACAAACGCCGGATCGTGGCTGATTGCCGCGAAGTCGGGAATGATTGGATCTTTGGCGACGCTTGAATCGGTGCTGCTCATGGCGTTCCTCGTGTGCGTATATATGTTATGCTGGCGAGTTGAGGTGCTGCTTGGTAGTATACCATGATCCTGATGACAGTGAATAATATTTACAACTTTCCTGTACAGGACTTATGCGGTGGCGTCCAAAATGCCTTCATAGCCTTTCCTTCGACAAGCTCAGGACAGGCGGCAGAGCGGTACTTTATCTTAATTATGGTTTTGTTTTTGCCCTCTGCGAGCGCAAAAACAAAAACATTGAATTAGGAAGTGCCATGCTGCCGCAGGCTAAAATAGATTATCGGGGGCAATCACATAATTCCCGTTATTCTACAATTGTTCCTGGCAATTGGATCGAGTACAATGCGATCGCCTCGCGAATTTATGATTGTTAATGCAGAATCAAGCAGAATGTTGGGAAATTCAGTACAGGCTAGACATAATCTGCAATTGCAATCTGCAATCTGCAATTACGTTAGGGTGTAGCATGAGCACGATCATTGACACTGTGCGCGGCATGCGCGATGTACTTCCCACCGACCTCGCACCCCAGCTGGCCGTGGCGGCGCGGCTGGAACATGTACTGGCAAGCTATGGCTATCTGGCGATCGAACTGCCGATCATCGAGCAGCGCGACCTATACGGGCGTAAGCTGGGCGAAGAGTTGGTCGGCAAGGTCTATGAGTTTAACTTCAATGGACGCGAGCTGGCCTTGCGCCCGGAATGGACCGCCTCGGTGCTGCGCGCGTATGTTGGCCGCATGCAAGGCCAACCTCTGCCGCTGCGGCTGCGCTACGCCGGCCCGGTGTTTCGCAACGAGCGGCCGCAGCGCGCGACATATCGCCAGTTCACACAAGTTGGCGTGGAACTGATTGGTGGGCCGGCTCCGCGCGCCGACGCCGAGTGTATCGCCCTGGCCTGCGCCGGGCTCGACGCCGCCGGTGTCGCGGAGTATCGTGTGCGCATTGGGCATATCGGGCTGGTGCGCGAGATTTTGCGCAAGCTTGGGCTGGCCGAGCGCACACAGGGGCTGCTGGCCTGGAGTCTCGAACGCATGCGCCAGCATGGCGTGGATGCGGTGCGCGATCGGCTCAACGCGGCGCATGGCGAGCTGCCGTTCGACGCGGCGCTGCTCGAAGGCCGCGACGATGCGCAGGCCGAGGCGCTGCTGCTTGGATCGCTCCAGGCGATCGGCGTTAATCTTCAATTCGGCACGCGATCGCCCGAGGCGATCGTCGGGCGGCTGGTGCGCAAGCTCCGTCGCGAGGACCCACAGCCCAAGGTCGAGCGGGCGCTGGGCTTGTTGGCACGGCTTTGTGCCATCCAAGGGCCGCCGACCGAGGCGTTTGCGGCGGTCACGAATCTGCTGCAAGAGTTCGCTCTGCCGATCGCCGCGCTGGACGAACTGCGTACGATTATCGGCGTCGTAGCGGCGCACGGCCTAGCGAGCGAGCGCATTGTGCTCGACTTTGGCCTTGGGCGCGGGCTGCATTACTACACTGGCATGATCTTCGAGATCTATGATCGCAACGAGATGCAGGTGTGCGGCGGCGGGCGCTACGACGATCTGGTAACTGCGCTCGGCGGGCGCCAGCCCACTCCGGCGGTTGGCTTCGCCTATGGGCTGGAGCGCGTGGTCGCCGGTGCTGAACAGCCACTCGGCGCGGATCAAGCGCCAACCGAGATTCTGGTCGTCGCCGCCGACGACGCGAGCTATCCTTATGCGCTCCAGGTGGCCCAGGCACTACGCGGGCGCGGCTACGTGGCGCTGGTCGACGTGCGCGGGCGCGGCCTGGCGAGCAATCAGCGCGACGGTGTGCGGCGCGGCGTGACCGCGCTGGTGGCCGTTGGCCTCGAAGAACAGGCGCGCGGCGAGATCATCTGGCGCGACCTGTCGGCCCGCACCGAGCAGCGGGTTGCGCTTGAGGACGTGCCGCCAGTGCATCAATAAGGGTTTCGCGGAAATAGCGCATCCCCGAGAATCTCTCGCAAAGACGCCGGGTGCCTACACCCAGAGGGTACCCGGCGACACAAAGGAATCCCGCACTTTGCACTCTTGGCGGCTTTGCGAGAGCATTATTAGCCTGTCACCCCGAGATCAATAGATCTGAAAGGCCTTAACTCACCATCCATTCATCCAAAACGATGCTCAAAATGGTATACTAAAGTTGGCTCATCGCGCGATGCACAAGTGTCGAAACACCGAACAATCCAAGCTCATGAGCCTCGAACGATCGACAAAACCATTACGGAGAGCCGGGCGCATGCCCAGCGAAACATATGCGAGAGTTTTTTCAACGGCTTTTGCGCCTTCAACTACCAATTTGGCTGGTCTTACCGATGCTCGGGCTAACGTTGATGCTCGGCCTTGGCGGCGGCTATGTAGGCACGCTGTGGTTCAAATCGCCGAGTCCCTGTCCCGAGACACCCGAGATCTGTCTCAACTTCGAGAATTTTTGGAAAACCTGGGATCTCGCGCGCGATGAGTATGTCGATCCGAGCGCCGTCGATTCTAAAAAGATGATCGACGGTGCGATCGAGGGCATGCTCGATACGCTGGGCGACAACGGCCACACGCGCTATTTGGCGCCCGAGGTGGCGCGCGAGGAGCGCGAGGAGCTGTCGGGGCGCTTCGAGGGTATCGGCGCCTATATTGATGTCAAGGATGGCCAGCCGCTGATCGTGCAGCCCATGGAAGGCTCCCCGGCCGAGCGGGCTGGCCTACGGCCGAACGATATTATTCTCAAAATCAACGGCGATGAGATTCACGGCATCAGCATCGCCCAACTGCGCAATAAGGTACGTGGCCCAAAAGGCACGGATGTCACGTTGACCATCCAGCATGCCGGCGAAACCCAGCCGGTCGATGTGACGATCACCCGTGATGAAATCAAGACGCCGAGCGTCACCTGGCGGCTGCTGCCCAATCAAGTTGCGCTGCTGCACCTCAATCAGTTTGCCGAGCATTCGAGCGACGAGATCAAGCAGGCGCTGACCGATGCGCGCGCGCAAGGCGCCCGATCGATGGTGCTCGATCTACGCAACAACCCCGGCGGGTATGTCAATGAGTTGGTTGGAGTAGCAAGCCAGTTCTTGCCGGCGGATACCACGGTGTTGCTCGAGCAGGACCGCGCCGGCGATCAGACGCCGTACAAAACCAGCCCCGGCGGCGTGGCGACTGACCTGCCGTTAGTGGTGCTGGTGAATAACAACAGCGCCAGCTCGGCCGAGATTCTGGCCGGCGCGCTCAAAGACGCTGGGCGGGCGCGTCTGATCGGCGAGCCGACCTTTGGCACGGCCACGGTACTGCGAACATTCAATCTGAACGATGGCGCCCAAGTGCGCATCGGCACCACCCAATGGCTGACGCCCAAGGGCCAGGTGGTACGCGGCAAGGGTATCCAGCCAGATGAAGTGATTATGCTCGCGCCCGATGTTGTGCCGCTGACGCCCACCAACGCCGCTAAGCTCGACGCACAAGCGCTTCTGCGGAGCGACGACATTCAGTTGGTACGCGCGCTTGAAGTGCTAAAAGGCACCGCTGGGAAGTAATTCAGGTTGAGAGTTTAGAGTTATGAGTTATAAAAGATTGCTCTGAATTCTCAAGTCTCTATTCAACTCGCAACAATCGTGCCTGGCCGCGCGTCATACCCGCAGAGATGTGAACTTTATGCGGAGCAGTCCACGACGCTCCGCTGCGTATGAGGTGCAATTATGCAGGGCAAGCGTTTGCTTCGCAGTCGCAACGAGCGCATTGTCGCCGGTGTCGCAGGCGGTATTGCGGCAATGTTTGACGTCGACCCGCTGCTGGTGCGGATCGCCTTTCTGGCCCTCGCGTTATTCAACGGCTTCGGCCTGATTATCTACCTGGCGCTGTGGCTGCTGGTACCGAACGACGATAGCCTGGCCGTCGATGCGCGCGAGCAAGTGCGCGAGAATGTCGGCGAGATGCAGGCCGCGGCCGAGTCGCTGGTACAGCGAGTGCGTGGGATGTTTAGCGCATAGGCCTTTCCAGCAATCTGTTCTACGAGCGGATGCCCGGTGTACCCGGCGCATCCGCTTTTTATATTGGCGTGTTGTGCAGATGCTGCCAGAAATAGAATGCTGCAATCGTACAAACACCGGCCGATGAGGTGATCCCTGTAAACGGTGCATCGCGACGGTGCCATGCTTATGGTGTTGCGCCAGTCACCCCAAGCTGTGCAAGCAGCGTTCGCACCGCTTGAAGCGTAAATGGCTTCTGCAGAAAGCCTGCCAGGGGCAGCTGTGCGACGTTTGAAGTCAGGTGCGCAGGGATGCCGGCGCTCAGGAGTACAATCGGCACCTGCGGCAGCACGCGATGCATGGCCATCGCGACATCGACCCCGGTCATGTCCGGCATCTGAATGTCCAAGAATGCCGCGGCGAGTTCCGTCGCATGGCTGCGGGCGGCCGCAATAGCGTCCGCGCCGTTGGTGACCACAATGGGCGTGAGTCCAAGTGGTCGCATGATGCGGGCAAGTAGAATACCGATGTCGCGATCGTCATCGGCGATAAGCACAGAGCGTGGTGCGCTTGGCATGGCCTACTTTCGTGGTAACGGCACATCCCGATAATCAACCAAGCGGCTTCGCTCTCGTGATGGATGTAAAATTGAGTATAGCTGATGTGCGCTACTACACGAGCACCACCCGCCTTAGCGGTGTTGCTGCATTGGATACGCACTGGCAATCGCACCGAGTAGCTCGTCCATCAGAAACGGCTTGACCAAGTATTGTTGAATATCATAGGCCGTCAAACGAGCAGCAGCACTGGGGTTAGCAGTCATAACGATGACCGAAACTGGGCACTGGTCGCGGTGCAACTGCTCCAGCACTGCCCAGCCACTCATTGTTGGCAACACCAGATCGAGAAGCATGACGGCCGGAGGAGCCTCCGTAACAGCCGCTACTGCGGCCGCTCCATCCATTACCACGCGCACGGTATAGCCGGCACGGTGTAGGACGCGCTTCATGAAATCGATAATGTCGGGCTCATCTTCGACGAGCAGGATTTCAGCGGGCGGAGCCATCATCGGCATGGCTTTCTCGGGTATCTCTTCTCTGGCGAGCTTGGCCGACATCAACGCGCAGGGGTGTACCATACAGAACGCGGACACAGGGCAAAAAGATATGCCCGGCCAGCGTAGCAGAACAATTGCTTCTCGGTCGATAGCAGCGTGGTTGTAAGTGTCGAGCGCTCGCACAGGAGAAGATACTGAGCGAATTCCGCGATCAAGTTGTTGCTATTTTGGCAGCCCAGTCACGCACTGTTCGGGTACACTCTACTCGAGAGCGGCTCACGGGGAGTTGACCTATGCAGCACAGCTGGCGGCGACTGACAACCATTGCGAGCACCGACCCGGATGCGGTGCGGCGCGGGCGCATGCTCGTCCATTTAGTTGTGGCATTGTTAGGGCTGGCCGTCTTAGTCATGCCCCTGGCGCTGACCGGACCCGCGCCCTGGCTCAACAGCGCTGCAATCATCGCGAATATGGGGTGTTATCTAATCGTGCTCGGTTTGGCGCGGCATGGCCATGTCACGGCTGGCGGATTGCTCATGATCCTCATGCTGGTGCTTGGAACCTTAAGTACCAGCAACGATCCCAACTATCCCCTCGCTGGCGCCACCTATCTGGTGGTGCCGGTGCTCGTGGCCAGCCTGGTGTTGCGGCCAAGCCATGTCTGGTTGGTACTGGTGTTCACGCTTGGCGGGCTGGGCGCAATCATTGCTTTGTCCCAGCAGGCCCCGGTGGCGACTCCGGCTGGACGTTTATTGGCGTGCAGTCTGGCTGCGCTATTCGTGATCGTCACGGTGCTCAGTTTCTTGAGAAGTCAGGCTACCTCTGTGGCGCTGTATGCGGCACAGACGGCGCGCATCGCTGCTGAAACAGCGACTGCTCACCTCGCTCAGGCCAACGCTGACTTGGAACAACGGGTGGAGGAGCGTACGGCCGACTTACGGATGGCGAATGCTGAACTGGCCCGCGCAGCGCGCCTCAAAGACGAGTTTCTCGCCAGCATGAGTCACCAGCTACGCACACCGCTGAATGCAATCCTGGGGGTATCGGAGGCGCTGCAAGAGCAGATCTATGGCGATCTGACGATGCAACAACAGCACAGCTTGCAGACGATCACCCAGAGCGGCCAACACTTGCTGGGGCTGATCAACGACATCCGCGATCTGGCGAAAATCGGGGCGGGCAAACTGGAACTGTGCTTTGAGCCGGTTGAAGTGGTGGTGATCGCGGAGGCAAGCGTGCATCTTATCAGCCCGATGGCCCAGCAGAAGAACCTGGAGGTTGTCGTGTCCATTGACCGGGCGGTGCAATTACTTCAGGCCGACGCGCGTAGCCTCAAGCAGATCCTGGTCAATCTCCTTTCCAATGCCGTCAAATTTACTCCTGCTGGTGGTGCGGTGGGTCTGGAGATTGCTGGTGATGCCGTGCAAGGCCAACTCTATTTCAGCGTCTGGGATACTGGTATCGGGATTGCTGAGGAGCATCTGGCGCAGATCTTTCAAGTGTTATCGATTGTTATAGCGGCGCTCACAAGCCAACAAGGTCTACAAAAACTGGTTCCATATAACGTGTAGCGAAAATTCCCCACCGTCGTGCTATCAAAGGATCCGCCGTCAGGTTGCCGCCCAACAACGCCGCCCGCTCCACCATCCCGGCGAGACCGCTGGACAGCGTGGTTCGTGCCGTCTGGAGATCGAAACCGCGTCCCTGGTCGACAATAATCACCGAGAGGGTGTCCGCGTCGGTCCAG